>ENA-OXTU01000033-OXTU01000033.1-human-gut-metagenome-genome-assembly--contig:-NODE-33-length-69380-cov-62.391648_pt1 | contig 69380 bp, 59 predicted proteins | sample MGYA00249344_ERZ652650 | MGnify/ENA primary metagenome ERZ652650 (study PRJEB26925, sample SAMN05826532) | human gut metagenome | biome: ENVO:2100002; feature: ENVO:00000062; material: ENVO:00002003...
GAGACAAAGATAATGCAATTTCGACATATGTGAAATAATTATGAATAACTACTTAGATATTTAATTAAATCAGACAAGTATAATTGAAATTCATATTTGAATAACTTAACAGCATAATAATTATGTGGTCAGATAAAGAAACAGCACAAGATTTACTTGGATATACTGCTCACGCAAGATTACTAAAAGATGTAGTCACAAATAAAAAAAACCTTCCTATTACGATTGGATTATATGGTGATTGGGGTTCTGGCAAATCAAGTATATTGAAAATACTAGAGGAACAATTGAATAATGAAAATGATGCAGTTGTAATTTATTTCGATGGATGGTCTTTTGAGAGCTTTGACGATGCTAAAATGGCCTTGATTCAAGGAATTGTAGATGCTCTAGAAGATGATGAGAAATTTTTTGATAAAGTTGGAGATAAATTATCTAAAAATTACAAATCTTTAAAATCGGCTTTTTCTAAAGTAAGGAAATCGATCAATTGGATGCGAGTATTAAAAATTGCTACAAAGACGGCACTCCCTATTGCTGCCGCAACAGCAACAGGTGGAGCATCTTTGATTGTCCCTGCTCTTTTATCAGCTTTTAATGATAATAAAGATAATCTTAATGAACTATTGACTGGTGATAAAGCCGAAAATTTCTTGAATGATATAATTAACCAAGAAGACGAAGAAAAGAAATATAAGGCAGTTAGAGAATTTAGAGATGACTTCAAAGATTTAATTGATAAAAGCAAAAAAGGAAAAATTGTGGTTCTTATTGATGACCTAGACCGATGTCTACCTCGTCATATCATCGAAAATTTGGAAGCAATCAAATTGTTTTTAAATGTACCAAAAACTGCATTTGTTATAGCCGCTGATAAGTTTATTGTTTCAAATGCAATAAAGAGTGAATATAAAGAAATAATTGCGACAGTTGAAGAAAATGAAAAGAATGGAAGAAATTTAGGAGATTCATATATGGAGAAATTTATTCAACTCCCATATTCGATTCCTACATTGAGTCCTAAAGAGGTAGAGACTTATGTTACTTTACTGTTTTGCCAATCCATTTTAGATGAGGATCAATTTAAACTTATCCAAGCAGATTATTCTTCATTTATCATAAAAAATAAATTTGATAAATATGTTTGGGAAAACATAAGGGCTATTTTAAAAGAAACCGCTCCTTTAGAATTGAAAGAAACCATAGGTTTTATATCTAGATTTGCAATAATTATCGGAAATTCATTGAAGTGGAATCCACGTCTTATCAAACGTTTCCTAAACGCTTTTGAAATTCGTTCATGTCTGTTAGCTCAATCTGGTGTTGTAGACAGCAAAAGTAAATTTGCTCTTTTGAAACTCATGCTAATCGAACAGAAATACATGAACCAATTTAAAATCTTGAATAGATGGATAATGGGGAATAATAGTGTTCCTTCTGAATTGAAAGATCTTGAGAAATTATCTGAAGGCTCGTTAAAAGATATAGATACGTATTCCGATTGGAATAATAAAGATTTATTATTGCTTATAGGCACAGAACCTAAATTTAGCACTGTTGATATGAAACAATTGTTTTGGGTTTCAAGAGACAATATTATAGATGAAATGAGTGGTTTAACATTAATATCTACTCGATTGAAATCAATATTCAACAGTCTATATTCAGCTGCTTCAGACCCTATAAGAGAATCTGAATATGACAAACATATATCAAATCTAACTCAAAATGAGTTACATGATATCTACAATTTGATTGATGCTAAAATATTAACTGATGAAAAAGATAAAAAAGCATATTGCGTATATTATTGCATGATAATGAAAGATTCTTCTGATGCATATAATCGCTTTTTGGAATTGTTAGCACGTATTAATATGAGGTCAATACCTTTTTCTTTAGGAGGAAAATTTAGAGATATATTGTCGAAATTTCACAATGATAAAAAATTATTAGATTTGATAACTATTAACGAACGATTAATGAAAGCTATAGAAAAATAATATGGGAACATCACATCGTCATATACCTGGAGTTACAGGCGAACCTAATTGGGGAAAGACCTCTCAAGACGTCACAAGAATTTCCAAAGCAGTTGAAGAGGAAGGAAAACTTGTATCTAATCCGGAGAATAAACCACAAAAGGAAGTTGAAAAACGTCAGAATATACTTGGAAAGCGAATAACAAGGAATTATCGTCATGCTGTAAGAGATTTAGTTAGAGCTGGAGGTGGGCATTCTGTTGTTTCTTCTGGAAAATCTCATGCAATAGGCAATGCAGGCGTTAATTGGGCAACTTCATGGACTAATGCTTTTCAAGAAATTGTAGAACAAGGCCTTTCTACGTGGTTAGAAAGTAAAGGCCAAAAGCTTGAAGGAAAATCTTGTCAAGAAATTATTGGTATAATAGAAAAATTTATTGGATATTATTTCGTAGGTCTTGATGATACTGCGGCTAAAGAGGCTCTATCTCATGTACTTGGATTAATCGAAAAAAAAATAGAAGATAAACCAGAAAACTTTGATAAAGTTTTTAATGAGGTCCTACATAATGATGAAATTAAAGATATGCTAGATCAATTTTTTGGTATATATATATATAGTCATTTATCGCAGAACTTCTATGAAAAGATAGAGAAATCCAAAGGAACAGATATTGCTAATGAAACAATGCAAGAAATTAAGGATTTAATTCTTGATGATGTTAGTAGAGGAGTTGATGGAAGACCTGCTGGACAAGTTAATTGGAAGGGAATAGAAGGTCGTTTATTTATACAGAAAGAATTTGATAGAATAATAAAAATAATAACAGACGATGAAAATTAATATAAACTCCTATAATCTTATTACTAAGGATAAATCCAAATATTTGGAGATTGAAATTCAGACGACATTGCCAAATGGAATCGAGAGAATATCTAAAGCTACAATAAATATAACTTCAATTGGATATTTTTTTAATCGTAATCCCAAAGTAGTATGTTCATTTCTTTTATTCTCTTCAATAGTATATGCTATTGATCGTTCAATTGAAAGGAAACGCTATTCTGTTGACGGATGGTCAAGAGAATTTGATGTTAATTTTTTAATTCCAGAAGCCAAAACATTTACATGTAACTCAACTCTAATAAATAAGATATTAGGGTTTCTTACTGGTGATTATTGGAATTGTCAATTTCAAGAAACTTCTGTTCCAATTTTTTCAGATTATGCAGAAGTCAATTGCTTTGATGAAATAAAACAAGTCAATCTATTTTCTGGAGGAATGGACTCTCTAATTGGTGCAATAGATTTTATGGCTACAAACATAGATGGAAAGGTGTTTTTAGCCTCTCATTATGACAGTAAAATGGGAGGACCAAAATCTGATCAAAAAAGATTACTGGATCAGTTTCAATTAAAGTATAAAGATAAATTTGCTTGTTTTCCAAAAGAAACGGCTGTTCTAATAGAATCAAGTCTTTCCATGGAAACCACATGTCGTTCACGTTCGTTATTGTTTATTGCCATAGCGTTGCAGGTATCAGTTCACAAAAATGTGCCGATAATTGTTCCAGAAAATGGTTCGGTATCATTAAATTATCCACTTTCTGTCTCAAGACGTTCTTCTTGCAGTACTAGAACAACACACCCTATAGTATTATTTGAATTGAGACAATTACTGTCATGTTTTGACGTTCCAACCGAAATAATAAATCCATATGAGTTTATGACAAAGGGAGAAATGGTAAACAAATGTATAGATCAAGAATATTTGCTACAAATCAATCACTTATCAAATTCATGCGGAAAAAGAGGTAGAAAACAATATTTTTATGATAATCCGAAAGCAACTCATTGTGGCAGATGTATGCCTTGTATGTATCGTAAAGCAGCATTGATAGGTTGTGAAGATCGGACTTTATATGGTATTTCACTTAATACTCTTTTCAATATGAAGAGTAATAAATTGTCTGATGATTTTTACGCCATGATTAATTTTCTAAAGCGAGATATTTCAGAAAAAGATATTCGTCGAGAATTAAATATTGCAGGATTAGGAATTCTTCCTGATATCAGCAATTACGTTGATCTTGTAATTAGAACACGAAATGAGCTAAAGCAATTGATAAACGTGGAAGGAAATACGAATTTGAAACACTTTATAGGTTTAATATGATAATAGATACGCATTGTCATTTTGACATGTTTCCTAATCCAGAAAGGTATCTTTCTGAACAGGATGCTTTAGGCAATATATCGATAGGTATGACAAACCTACCGAGCCACTTTGCTATGGGGTCTGAACACGTAAAGTCTTATCGGTATTCACGCCTTGCATTGGGCTTACACCCATTGTATGCCAGTGAAAAGAAAAGTGAATTACGACTATTTAGTCAATATATAAATCAGACAAGCTACATCGGAGAAATAGGACTTGATTTCAGCAATGAAGGTTTACCCACAAAAGAAGATCAGTTAGTTGTTCTAGATAGTATTCTTACGCAACTCACAGGAAAGAAAAAAATCGTTAGTGTACATTCTAGACGAGCTGAAATGATTTTATTTGAAATATTGTGCAAACATGAAATAAAGAATGTTATCTTTCATTGGTATTCTGGTCCACTCACGCTTATTCCACAAATAGTTGAACATGGCTATTATTTTTCAATTAATGAAAAAATGACAAAAACAGATAGTGGTAAAAAAATAATTGATTGTATCCCATCTGATAGAATACTTACCGAAACAGATGCCCCTTATAATAATGTTTGTTCCATAAAACAAACTCTTCTTAATATTGGGCTAAGTGAAGATAAGGTGTATGAGAATTTTCAGCGACTGCTTTCATCAATAAAATAAATTTAAGAATGAATTAATGAAGTTATAAGAGTAACCAATGGGCAAAGGCAAATCCTTTATAAAAAAGGCTAGATTTCACATTCGGTACGATCCTAACCAACCATTTTGGAAAACGCAACTTCCTGCGTCGTTTCGGCTAGCTTGAAGGTTATGTGTGTGAAAGTGTAGTTGGACCAACAGCTGTTACAGAAGCTACGAATATACCTCCTGTGAAATCTTTGCCTGTAATTCTTTATTCAAATTAAACATTGTCCAGCGGGTAAAAATGTACTTTTGCTTCTTGGCAAAGCGCATTATCATCTGCTGATCTATCTTCTCTGTAATGCCAATCAATGTAAGAAGGCTTTGCTTGTATGCATCATCCACAAAGGGACAAGTCACCATATCCGCCGTGAGAATCGTGAGTTCTGAATTGCGTTTTCGCTCCGATTCCGCAACAAGCCGATATTTCTTCAAAATCTCGTTTTTCAATAACGCCTTTTGTGCATCATAGGTATCCCATCGGTTAACTGCGTCATTGTAGTTGTCATATAGCCACCTATCTTTATACGCAAAAAAAAGATATGGTATACTGGACATTAGATTATTTCAAGATTCTTTATGATCAATATAAGTCATCAGGAGTCAGTGTAAGGGAGTTCTGCAAGCAACAAGGCTTAAAAGAGAATCGTTTTTATTATTGGATAAACATTTTAAAGAAACGTGCCATTCCGGTTATCAATCCTTCCAATGGATTTCTTCCGATAAGTCATGAATCTGCAAAAAACTTGATTGAAGCTTCTAGACCAAAGGAACCACTTCATCTGCAAACACACAATGTAAAACTGACTTATCCCAATGGTATTGTATTACAAATAGACAATATCAGCGATATGGATACTCTATCAAGTTTACTTAAGCTGAACAGATAAATTATGTTCAGTCTAACTTCATCAGACCGCTTTTATCTGTATCCACATCCAACAGATATGCGCAAGAGTTTCTATACGTTAAGTGGTATTGTTTCCAATAATATGGGAATGGACATTCAGGATGGCAGTGCTTTTATCTTTATTAATAAGAATTGTACCTCATTGAAAATACTCCACATGGAGTATGGTGGCTTGGTAATATACCACATGAAATTATCACAAGGACAGTTTTCTCTACCTAACAGGATACTTCAGGATGAAACAAAAGTATCCTATGAGACTGTATGGAGTGATCTTGTCATGATGGTTCAAGGCATAGACACTGAAAAAGTTAAACGTCATAAACGTTGGGTCCCTCAAAATTGTAACTCATCAAAAAAAGTTGAATGATATGAGTAAAAATATCGCCTTTATATAGGCTGTATCACCATTTTTTTGTATCTTTATGTATCATTAAGGATATGAATAATGACTGATAATCCAATAGATAAAGATGAACTTATTCGTCAGCTTATGGCTGACAGAGACCGATTGTATCGCGAGAACAGTCGGCTACGTTCTTCTCAAAATATGGATCCGGCAAAGATAAAACATGACTACGATACTAAGCTGACAGAAAAGGATGACATTATCAATAAGAAGGATGCGTTGTTGGAAAAGAAAGACATACGCATCTCTCAGTTAGAAAAGCAGGTCGATTATCTTAAACGTCAATTATTCGGAGGCAAGACAGAGCGATATATTAATCCAGATCCTCAGGAGAGGCAGCTGGAACTTTTTGAAGGGCTTGATCTTCTACCTGGAGAGAAAGAGGCAGCTCTAAAAGCCGAGAAAGAGATCTTATCGGAAAAAGCGGCAAGATTAAAACGTATCGAGAAATCAAAAAGTTCTGCGGTACGTAAGCCTTTACCGGAAGATTTGGAACGCAGAATTGAGCATGTCTATCCTGAAGGTTACAATGCCGAGGAATGGGACTTGATTGATGAGAAAGAGCCCATTTACACAGAAGTCTTAATGAAAGAGCCAACCAAGTTCTATGTCATAAGGACATACCGTCACAAAGCCGTCAGGAAATCAGACCATAAGATATTTACAGCAGAGTGTCCAGTTAAGCCGATTGCAAAAAGTTATGCCTCATCATCTTTACTAGCAGACTTAATGATAGATAAATATGTTGACCATATACCATTCTACCGGCAGCAGAAGCAGTTTGAACGGCTTGGCATGAAGATACCTGAGTCAACGATTCTATCCTGGTTCCAGGATGTAAGTGATTTGCTGATGCCATTGCACTTCCGATTATGGGAACTGATGAAGAAGACAGATTATCTACAATGTGATGAAACGACAATACCTATTGTGCGTAAAGACAAACATAAGACAGTGAAAGGTTATATCTGGCTTGTGCGTGACCCTATGACCGGACGTCAGTACTTCTACTGGGATAAAGGTTCACGCTGTGGAGAAGTAGTGCTTAAACTTTTCAATGGATATCAAGGTGCATTGCAGACTGACGGATATGAAAGATATGAATTGCTTGATGATAAAAAAGGTATAATGCTATTGTCTTGCTGGGCTCACGCCAGAAGAAAATTTTCTGAATCAATAAAGAATGACAAAGACCGTGCGGAAAAAGCCATCGAACAGATACAACTGCTTTATGATGTAGAGCGTCAAATTAAAGATCAGCATCTTTCATACGATGATGCAGCCAAACTAAGAAGCCGATTGGCATATCCCATTATGGTAAGGTTTGAAAAGTGGCTTGTAGCTGAATATCCAAAAGTTTTTAAAGGCAGTCCAATAGAGAAAGCAATACTATATACATATAAACGCTTTGATAAACTATCACGTTACCATCTTGATGGCAGGTATTTTATAGATAACAATGGCATTGAGAATGCAGCCAGACCAGTAGCGTTGGGAAGGAAAAATTACATGTTTTGCCAAAACGATGACACTGCTGAAAGAACAGCCATAATATATAGTTTTATGGGATGCTGCAAAGGTGCAAATGTGGACTTTAGAAAATGGATGATATACTTTTTAGATCATGTTCATAGCTATGATGAGGATTACTCTAAAGACATAGCAGATTTACTTCCTGATAGATTGAAAGCAGTTGGAGTTCTTTGAAATCCATCACTTCCATTACATCCATTATATATTGGACATCCATTAAATTTTTATAAGGCACATTAATTATAGATGCAAGACGCAGTTAACCGATGGGATACCATCATAGCACTTGTGATTTGCATAGTAATACAATAATATAATACATGCGAAAAGGTTATACTGTAGTTCACTTTTATCGGTGAATGATTTAATAATTTCAGGTGCGAGTAAATATGCATAACCTAACTCTTTAGCCAATATTAATAGATAGAGACTTTCATGCAAGGTGTTTCTATGTGGATCTGTTGTAGCCAGTACCAAGGCTATTTCATCTTGAATCTTTTTAAATATAATATCCTTGCTTATAGTTTGGAATCTAACCTCTGGATTAACTTTGAAATCACCATGTCGTTTTCCATAGATAATGATGGAATTCATTATCTTCAGCAATTTCAAAGTTGTATTTATCTGCCTGTTGCTATTGAACACGAAAAATGCCACATCTATTAGAGATACAAGATAACTTGTGAGCTTCCGTTGTACTCGTTGTGCATGAATTTCAACCTCTTCCTTATTCACATCTTCTTTTGATATCAGGCGTTCATACTTCTTGAAGCCTATTTCATATCGATTAAGAAAAGCGTCAAGGCGTTGACTTATCTTCTCAAGCAGATAGTTTGCTATATCGCGATATTCAATTCCGCATTCCCTTACTATTGCTTTTATTTGAACATTTACGCTATTTGCAGACAGGTATATATTGAATTTCTTATCTAATATTTCTCTGTCTTTATCCGAATTTTCGTCGTCCGTGTCCTCCGCCTCTTCTGTGTCCAATTTTGATTCTACTTCTTCCCAAAGTGGAGTCGAGAATATATTGCTCAGCAAATTTTCAATTCGCTGTTTGGCAATAGTCACCTTTGTGATGAAAGGTCTTTCAAACTCTTCTGTTTTGGATGGACTAATCTGCAATTTGAATTCCTTCAGCCATTTTGTTAGACTTTCCATAAAGAGATTCCTGTCCTTTTCGTCATTATAGAAGAGGAAATAGTCGTCAACATACCGATAACACTCATAGGTGGATTTCTGGCGAAGGTCTTTTTCCAATAGTTCCTGTTCAACCTTTTGATCTATATACTGAAGTATAATCTCTGCAAAGATTCGAGAAAACTCCGGACCTATTACTATACCATTCGTCTCGCGAGCATTGATCGATTGCATTAAATTGTCAAATGCATCACCAACCCATGAACCATGATATCCAGGTAAAACCTTCACCTTGTCAGCACCACCTGCTGTCGTCCAACTTATAGTATGGGTATAAATACTGTCGAAACAACTCTGTAGGTCGAACTTTACAAGATGTTTGAATTTCTTTTCTGCTCGCTGGTATCTGTAATCCTCATAGAACTTGTATATATTTGAATACTTCTCGTAACTGAAGTAAGTTTTCAAATTCTCATATTCATTGAAAAACAATTCAACTTTATCACTTTCATGCCCGGACAACCTTAGGTGAAGTCGATCTCTATAGTAAAAGTATTGTGCTATCTTGCATGGCTTGCGAAGAGAGTATTTACTATGATGGCAAAGATAGAGTATAGAATACTTATACTGCTCATAAAATTCTACTACCTGCCACTGGTTATATGGATGTATAATTGATAGCGTTCTGTTCTTATTCGTCTTGTGAGCGATATTGAATTGATACGGGTAGAATAGGTCGTTTAATCGATGTTGAAGTTTTACGATTCTTTTACCCTTTTCATAACATCCAAATAGTAATGCAGCAAAAGCATATGCATCCTTTTCATCCAAACGTTTAGATTGCTTCAAGACATTCCACGTGATATTATTAACCTTTTGTTCTTCACCAACCCATAAATACTTGGCAAGGAATCGATAAAAATAACGGTTAGAGAATATTATAGGACACTCATAGGGCAAGACGTCAGAAAAGAGGACTCGCTCTTTGCTATAACTAAGCTTTATCTTCTTTCTCTTTTTCATACCCACGATTTTTTAATCATTTGCAATCTGATTTTCTTTACTTTATATCGCTTATGAGGCATTGAAAAGCCTTTAACAAAGGATACTTGCTTAAGTTGTTTATTCAGGGTCGATTCAATCTGTGGCTGTTTAACAGGATCAACGCCAACCTTGCCACCCAATGATATTTGATCGCACATATGTTGAAGATAGTGATCTAATCCTTCCAAATCTTTTGTATTGTCCAGTAATTGGTTTGAGTAAAATATACCTACCTTCACGCCTCGCTTTGCATTATGCAAATTGATATTGCATGTCAACACGTGTAGTGCATCAAATAAATAATGCGCTGCAACATCGTAAGACACAGTATTCATCGAACTGTCAAATTTCTGAAAAGTCTTTGTTATGCGGTCCTCTATCTTTTTCTTTCTGTCTTTAGACAAAGAGAAAAAACCTTGCTTATCTTTATCTCCTTTGATGGACTGTATTGTATATCCTAAAAGATCAAATTTTAGATTCTTTGTATCCTTGGAATCATATGTATAGCATTTGTTCGTCCCATCTGTAGGTGTGTGAATTTTCAAACCATGTTCAATATACGTATCAGTTAGAGCTTTGACGTAATCATCCAATGCCCACTGGTGTTCATCATCTAAATCAGGATGTGCGACGATAATAATGTCATCCACATATCTTGCCATGAATACTATTCCTGGTAGTGTACATCTAAGTACCTCGTCTATCTTGGACAAATAGAATTCAGACAGTAGAGAACTGATAGCACAACCTCGTGGAATACCTGTTTCCGGATTCTGTACAAGAGGGCGCAGATTCTTGACTTCAAACTCCTTTCGGATTAGTCCACGCAAGAGAAATTTACTCTTTACATCAAGCAGATTGTTGCCATCCAAATATTCAAATAACTTACCATGCGGTATCGATTCAAAACAGTGACAAACATCCGTTCTGATAATATAGTACCTGCTTTTATCTTCCCTCAATAACATCTTTAATTGAGAAAGTATTTCGTGGCGATTTGACATGGAAATTTTGAACAGTTTCTTCACATTTCTGCAAAGGACTTGCATTGCGAAAAACTCTTTAGCTGTGGCTCCAATAGAATAAAGTGGCTTTTGCGGATCTTCAGACGCATCTGGAGTAAGGTTAAAACGAAAACTATTTGATAAAATCATTGAAGACACATTCCTAAGATGCTCTTGCAATAAGGTTTTCTGTTGCTGTGCATTATTCTTCATCAATTGCTTCAACTGGTCAACTCTACTTGTTTCTAGATCAGAGCGCTCTGCCTTTTTCTGTCTTAATATCTTATTTAGTTCCTTTCTCATTTCACGATACTCCTGAGCTGCAACCAAATATTCCGGTGAAAGATACCTGTTTTGCATCTTTCCCTTCCTATTCACCGCATTGAACACATCATTCAGCGAATCGTAGTTATATGAGAAACTATATTGAGACATCTCTTTGAGTTTATTTTAATGTTCTGAAGAATACCCATTATTAACTTGCAAAAGTACAAAATATTATGATATAAAAGAAATTAAAGAGATGGGAATCCCTCCTTAACTCAGAATAAAATTTAGACATTCAAATCTTTAATCGTAAATCCATAAAACATCCCTTAAATGTATTTCGCGGATTTTTTGATAATGAACACATACTAAACCGCTCCAAAGCTTATAGAAAGGTAACCATACTATTTTCCGCCACGACAATTTTATCGGCTGTCTTTCAGCCGATAAAATTGTCGTGGCGGAAAATAGTATGGTTACAGTTTACATCATGATATATACATGAATATTAAACTTAAACCTAACCCTGCATTCTTTTCATCAGTCCTGTTCTTTTTATCTGAGTACAAGTTTAAGTTTACCTTATATGTATATAAGAAGGAATAAACTTAAACCTAAACTTGAAGAGTTATTCAGCACCATCCTGTAATATGTTATCCTGGGATATATTTAAATTCACATAAAACATCCACCTCACTTTCCACGGTGAAATATGCTAAATATATTTTGCAGAATGTGTAGTAGGATTGAAATATTAGCTTGACTTACCCCTTTTCTTGGTTGAAACAAACTCTTGTGGCAAAATTGTCGTATCTTTGCAGCAAATGCAGATAATGGTTCAAATAATATCCAAACAGAGGTTAAACCTGTTAAATCTTACTTTCTGTCACAAAAATAAAAAATGATAAAAAAAGTTTTCTACCTTTATCATCATAAGTGGCTGATATTCAAATATATCATTATGTTGCATCGGTAAGTAAGAAGCGCATACTATCATTGCTGCAATAAAATAGATCGTTTAAAGAAATCACTATGCCCATTATAGAAATATCATCCTTAACAGACTCCGGAGTAGAAATATTCAGTACCCTCACCGAAGCTCAATTACGCAATCGTATCGAGCCTGATAAAGGATTGTTTATTGCAGAAAGCCCCAAAGTTATCCATGTAGCTCTGAATGCTGGTTATGAGCCTTTAGCCCTCTTGTGTGAACAGAAGCATATCACTGGTGATGCCGCTGGCATCATTGAACATTGTGGTGATATACCTGTCTATACCGGTGAAAGAAAGTTACTTGCCACATTGACCGGATATACACTGACGCGCGGTGTCCTCTGTGCCATGCGTCGTCGGGCACTACCAAGTGTAGAGGAGGTGTGTCGGAAAGCTCGACGGATCGTAGTCATTGAGGGCGTGGTAGACGCTACTAATATCGGAGCCATCTTCCGTTCCGCAGCCGCCTTGGGAATAGATGCTATATTATTAACACGCAATTCTTGTGATCCATTAAACCGACGTGCAGTCAGGGTTTCGATGGGTTCTGTCTTCCTGATACCATGGACTTGGTTGGACAGTTCTCCCAATGAGTTGCGTAAACAGGGTTTCCGTACAGTCGCTATGGCACTCACGGAGAAATCAATCTCTATCGATAATCCTATCTTAGCAACCGAACCCAAGTTAGCCATCGTAATGGGAACAGAGGGGGATGGTCTTCAAAACGAAACAATTAATGAGGCGGACTATGTAGTCCGCATTCCTATGGCAAACGGTGTCGATTCTCTCAATGTAGCCGCCGCATCCGCTATTGCTTTCTGGCAACTTCGCGTTCAAAATGACGCAATTCTGCCACCATTACCGGATGATGTACATATATGATTACTTAATTCCTACTCACACCTACAATACGTATTTGCGCCACAGGAACAGCGAGGTAACAACTTTTCCATCAATTCACTTCGAAAGAACTCATACAGTTCTTTATGCATGATGTCATATAGTGCCCTAACCCGTTCTTCCTGCTCATCTTCTACATGAATTCCTCCCTGAAAGGGATCTGTAAAGTTGAAAGAAACGTATTTTCTCACTACCCCCTGCATTTCCTTTTGCACTTCCTCCGCTTCCGAACAAAGGGTAATGACATAATCCCACGTCTGTTGGGCATACGTCGCAACGTCACAGGGCTTTCTACGCGAAAAGTCATATCCATTTTGTTCCATCACTTGGCAAACAACGTCAGGGACAGAATTTCCAGCCAAAATACCGGCAGTACTAATCTTCATCCCTCTACCGAAGGAGTTCAAAATTTCCTGTGCCATACGACTGCGGCACATATCATTATTACTTACTATCAGTATATTCTTCATACACAAATTCTATTTTTATTTATTTCCTGATATAGCTACTTTAATAACTCCATCTAATTTGTTTTCAAAGATACGATAGGCCTCCTCAATCTCATTCAACGGAAATCGATGTGTAATAAGAGGAGTAGTATCAATTTTACCTTCCTCAATCAGCTTGAGAATCTCGTTACAATCGCAGCCATCCACTCCACCTGTTTTAAAAACCAAATTCTTGCCATACATATCAGGTAAAGGAAGAAGTTGTGGTTTATCATAGAGGGCTACAATCGTGACAATAGCATTAGGACGGGCACAATTCCAAGCCAAATAGAAGGAATCGTCACTCCCTGCCACTTCCAAAACGACATCTGCACCACCATGGTCACTGTTCTTGAGAACAAAATCCTTGCAGTTTTCCGGTTCAGTCACCAACACATCAGGATAATGCTCGCAGACAAACCGAATTCTTTCAGGAGACTTTTCACAGACAATAATGCGCTTGGGTTTCTTCAGCATCACACACAACAAAGTACAAATCCCGGTAGGCCCGGCACCGATGATAAGAACAGTATCTTCCGCGGTTATTTCCGAGATGCGTGTTGCCCAAAAGCCTGTTGCAAGCACATCACCGACAAACAAAGCTTGTTCATCACTCACTGTATCCGGAATACGATTCAAACCTTGATCCGCATAAGGAACTCTGACATATTCCGCCTGACCGCCATCAATTCGACAACCTAAAGCCCAACCGCCATTAGGATCAGTACAGTTATTCACATATCCATGCTTACAGAAAAAACACTCACCGCAGAAAGTTTCGACATTCACAGTCACCCTGTCACCAGGCTTCACCGAAGTGACATCAGCCCCTACTTGTTCTACCACACCTACCATCTCATGCCCGACAGTTATTCCGGGCACAGCACGCGGCACACTGCCATGTTTAATATGAAGATCACTGGTGCAGATGCTACCAAGTGTTACACGCACGACTGCATCCCGTGAATCCTTTATTTCCGGTCTTGCTTTCTTCTGCAATTCAAACTTTCCGTGTTCAATATATGTGTATGCAAGCATAATATCCTCCTCGTTCATTAATATATACCTTGCAAAGATAATGATTTCATTGGCAAAACAAATCTCTTTTATCACGTTCAATACTCCCAAACCGAATCTCACTCTATATTTATAACAATACAAAGCTGAATAAAGTCATTCACTGTTTTTTCTACTTCAGCTTTGATATTCTGGAAAATATTCTTACTTTTATATCCTAAATAATAAATAAAAACAGCAGCATGACTTATTATATTTACACACAAGCCTATGATAGATACTTCCGAAAATCTGATTATTATAAAAGGTCAAATCAAGACTCCTGAAATAGAAAGTTGCCAAAATCATAATGGCAACTATAAGGTAGTATTCCGGAATGTTCCCAGTGCGTATACTTACAAAGAAGAAAATGTCCTTTGGCTGACTGATCCGGACAAACCGGACCCCAATAATTATCAAATAATCAGTAAAGGGAGAACTTTATCAAACATCAAAGCCTTATCTATTTTTAAGGCCGGATCACACAACTATTGGCACATTCGTTTTCTGAATGGTAAAGAGTATGATTACAGAGAAAAAGACTTAGAAATTATCGAATCATGCTTGGGAGAGAGTCGTTCGAAAAGTATATTCGAATATTTGAAGAAAGTTGCCGATGCGAACGAATTGAAAGCCGATGACGGAACGAAGCTATTGGCAAAACAATATGAAAAGATTCATTTCATCGCAAACAACAGAGCTATTGCTGTATATCTGAATCCTCAAAAATATAAAATGCAGACCCGGACTGCCTCAACCTTGATTTTTCCTTTCGGTTGTAATGCAAGCCAGCAAAAAGCAGTCCAGGCAGCTTTTGAGAATCAAATCAGTGTTGTGCAAGGACCTCCGGGAACTGGAAAGACCCAAACGATTCTGAACATCATTGCCAATATCCTTGTGCGTGGTAAGACTGTTCAGGTAGTATCTAATAATAACTCCGCCATTGTCAATGTACTTGAGAAGTTATCCAAATACGATATGGGATTCATTGTTGCATTGCTTGGCAGCACAGCTAACAAAGAGAAATTCATCGAGACTCAAGAAGAGGAAAAACAATATCCGGAGCACTTTGAGTCATGGCATGATACGGATGTCGACCAACCTCAATTTCTCAATCAGATACATCATCAGACAGAAGAACTAAAAAGCATATTTTACAAACAGGAACGCCTTGCCATGGCAAGACAGGAAATACAAGCTTTAAAAATAGAGTGGCAACATTATCTGCAAGAGTTCGGAACAAAAGAATTTACTCTCCAACAACGGAAAAATTCCAGTTCGGCAGACCTTCTGAATTTATGGAATGAATGTCAGCAATTTGCAGAAAAAGAACAATCATCAAGTCCTCGGGGAATAGCAGCTTTTATTCAACGGTTGAAATGGTTATTCTTTAAATTCAGAAGCAAAGCGATTTGTAAAATCCCCAATAAAGGTTTTTATAAACGGGAGATGAGTTTGATTATCGCCGACTTCCAAATCTTATTCTACCAAACAAAGTATGCAGAACTGGAAGTTGAAATAGACACATTAGAAAAGGAACTTGCCAACAAAGATGCAGCAGAAATGGCTAGACAAATGGCCGATACATCAATGAAATATCTAAAGAATCAGTTATTTCATACCTATGGCAATAATCATGACAAGCCCATCTTTACGCTCCCTGATCTAAAAAATAATTGGCGAGAGGTACAGAAAGAATACCCTATTATCTTAAGTACGACCTTTTCATCATTAAGCAGTCTGCAACGAGATGCCGTATATGATTATATCATTATGGACGAATCGTCACAGGTTTCCGTTGAAACCGGAGCTTTAGCCTTGTCATGTGCTAAAAATGCAATCATTGTCGGCGACACCATGCAACTTCCCAATGTGGTCACGGAAGAAAATAAGGAAACGCTAAACTTTATCGCTAATGCGTGCCTGATTAAGCCGGAATATGATTGTGCCAATATGAGTTTTTTGCAATCCATCTGCAAAGTTATTCCGAATATACCGCAGACCTTGTTACGGGAACATTATCGATGCCATCCTCGAATCATCAACTTCTGTAATCAGAAATTTTATGGTGGAGATCTTGTCATCATGACACGTGATAAAGGAGAAGAGGATGTCATTTGTGCCATACGGACAGCCAAAGGCAATCACTCCCGCAGTCACATGAATCAACGGGAAATAGATGTTATCAAAGAGGAAGTACTACCAAGTCTATCTTATGAAACAGATGAAATTGGCGTCATAGCTCCATATAACAAACAAGTAGATGCAGTAAAATCCGCACTTGAAGAGGATATTGATGTCGCAACAGTCCATAAATTTCAGGGAAGAGAAAAGGAGGCTATCATTATGACCACTGTCGACGATGTCATCACTTCCTTTTCCGACGATCCCAACCTGCTCAATGTTGCTGTTTCGCGGGCTAAGTCACAATTCTACTTGGTCGTATCGGGAAACGAACAACCCAAAGACTGCAATATCAGCGATTTGATCGCTTATATCGAATATAACAATGGCACTGTTTCCACCAGTAAGATTCATTCTATATTCGATTATCTATATGAGCAATACACAGATGCCCGAATCGCCTATTTGAAGAAACACAAGAAAATATCCGAATACGATTCCGAGAATCTTACATTTGCCTTACTCGAAGATATTCTAAAAGAGAATATCAATATGCGTCATTTGAATATCATTTGCCATTTACCACTCTATATGTTGATTCAGGATTATTCTCTATTGAATGAAGAGGAAAGCAAATATGCTGCAAATATAAATACTCATATTGATTTTCTAATTTATAATCGTGTGAGTAAACAACCGGTATTGGCTATTGAAACGGATGGTTATACATTCCATAAATCGGGGACAAGTCAATCAGAACGTGATATTAAAAAGGATCGTATTTTAGAGTTGTACGGAATTTCATTGGTGAGATTGTCCACTATCGGTAGTAATGAGAAGAAAATTATTGGAGATAAGTTAAGCGAAGTATTAAACTTGCATTAGAATGTTCATTGCAAATCATATTTTTTTTAGAATAGGAGTTTCTGCATATTCTAACAACCAAAAGAATAAATTTTACTCCAACTATAACAATTACATCAATAATAATACCTACATTTACTTCTCATTTAAAGTACGACAGCACAATGGAAATTATTTTCTACTTTTAATACATTAATTAAAATGCGGATAAGATACAATACACATAACAATAAGAATCATCTGTTTTACCAAAATAGGCAGATAAATAAACCGTATTTCGACCAAATACTAAGAAATGAACAGGAAAGTATTAGGTTAACAATTCTACGCGACACTCTTCTCCCGAAGCTGATGTCAGGAGAACTAAAAATTAACGCAACTGAAGTATTATAGATTACGATGAACCAGTCAATAAACATATTTGATAAAGAATATCTGCAATGGGTGAAAGACCTTTGCGGTCGCTATCGTCAAAGCCAAATAAAGGCAGCGGTTAAAGTAAATGTGGAACAGTTGAAATTCAACTGGCTTTTAGGTCGTGACATTGTTGAATTGCACGTAGAAGAACGCTGGGGCGAAAGTGTTATCACTCGATTGAGCAAAGATTTACGTGAAGCTATACCCAATGCGGCTGGTTTGTCAAAGAGCAATATTTACTATTGTAGGAAGTTTTATTTGTTATACAAGGATGCTCTGAAAACTTTCCACCAACTTGGTGGAAAAAATGAAACGGAATTATTCCACCAAGTTGGTGGAATATTTGAAGTCCCATGGAGACACCATTGTTTGATAATGGATAAAGTGAAAGACGATATAGACAAAGCTCTGTTCTATGTTCACCAGACGGTGGAGAACGGCTGGAGTCGTAGTATGCTGCTCAATTTCATTAGCACCGACCTTTATGAGCGGCAGGGCAAGGCACTGACTAACTTTACAAAAACATTGCCTGATGCGATGAGCGACCTTGCACAGGAGTTGACCAAAGACCCCTACAATTTTGCTTTCACGGGTATAACTGGGCGTTACAATGAACGATTGCTCAAAATGCTCTACTGAATAACATTACCCGATTCCTGATTGAACTGGGTACAGGTTTCGCTTATGTGGGCAAAGAATATCGTTTGGAAATAGGCGAAACGGAAAACTTTATCGACTTACTCTTTTATAATCTTTCGCTTTCCTGCTATGTAGTGGTAGAGGTAAAGATCGGTAAATTTGCTTTTGCCGACATCGGTCAATTAGGTGGATATGTGGTAGCTTGCAATCATTTGCTGCGTAAGGAAGGACGGGATAACCCAACCATCGGCTTACTGATTTGCAAAGAGAAAGACCGCATACAAGCTCAGTATGCTTTGGAGTCGAGCAGCCAACCTTTGGGTATTTCCGAATATGATCTGGAGAAGTTCTATCCCGAAAAAGTGGAAGGTACCATGCCTACCATTGAAGAGATAGAAGCTAAATTAAGAGATAACTAACATTGACTGGCAGAAAAAAGAATCTGCCAGAGCCGGAATGCGCAAAATGATAAAGCGGTTGCTGAAGAAATATAAATATCCGCCCGAGGAAGCTGCTAATGCATTGGAAACAGTCATTCGTCAATGCAAACAATGAACGGATAATGATGATTCAGAACCTCTTTATCAGAAAGCCCCGAAGAAATATGAGTTTCCTGAAAGCAGTTCATACACCATAGCTGCTGAACCAAACATCAAATACAATAATTTATCAGAAAAAAACAATGAGTAACAAGTCTATAATCATACCTGTGAACAATAAACCTACAAAAATTGAGAGTGTACAAAATTTTGTTATTGTAGGCGCAAATGGAAGTGGAAAAAGCCATCTAGGTGCTTGGATTGAAAAGCAATCAGCAAATGGAGAAGTCCTTAGAATTTCAGTTCAAAGAGCATTGTCAATCCCGGATAGTATCACTATCAAAAGCGAAGAAGCGGCATGGAATAAAATATATTATGGTGAAGAACTTCACCATGATAAAAATTACAAATGGAATTGGGGGAATGGATTAACTACTAAACTAATAGATGATTATGACAGCGTTTTATCTGCTATCTTTGCTCGTTTAAATAAAGAGGATAGAGCTTATGTTATAGACTGTAAGGATAAAGAAAAAAAAGGTGAAACGAAAGCCGATGTTCCACAAATGATTATAGACAAAATTACTTCTATATGGAATGCTATATATCCTCATAGACAAATTATTCTTGAGGATGCAAAGATAAAAGCCAAAACTACTTCATCAGAGGAATATCATGCCAAAGAAATGTCTGATGGAGAAAGAGTAACAATTTATCTATTAGGTCAATGCCTTATTGCGCCGAATGATATGACAATCATAATAGATGAACCTGAAATACATTTGCACAAATCTATTATGTATCGTTTATGGGATAAAATTGAAGAATTCTGTCCAAACAAAACATTCATATATATAACTCATGATTTAGACTTTGCTGCTTCAAGAAAAGAAGCAACTAAAATATGGGTTAAGTCATATTTTGGCAATAACCGATGGGATATTAAAATATTAGATCCCGATGAAAATATTCCTGATAGTTTAATGTTTGAGGTATTAGGCAATAGAAAACCTGTTCTATTTGTCGAAGGAGAAAGAGGAAGTTACGATAATCAATTATACCCTTTCGTTTACAGTAACTATAACATAATTCCATGCCATGATTGCTCTAAAGTCATAGAAATGACAAAATCATTCAATAATGAGCGAATAAAAAACATGCATAATTACAGCATAAAAGGGCTAATAGATCGTGATTATATGACGGAAGCGGAGATTTCATGCTATAAGGAATCGAATATTTACACTCTAGATGTGGCTGAAGTCGAAAATTTATACCTAATCGAGGATATAATAAAACTAGTGGCAGAGAACCAAGCATTAGAACCTAATGAAACATTTAATCAGGTAAAACAGTTTTTATTCAACAAGTTTAAAGAAGAATATGATTTACAACTATGTTCAATTTGTTCTAGAGAAATCCGCCATAAACTTCAATGTTACACAAAACCTAGTGAAAATACAATGGAAGCTTTAGAGGCGCAAGCACAAAAGATTGTGAATTCTATTGATATTCCGCAAATATATAACCAATCTAAACAGAAAATTGATGCCATAGTTACATCGCAAGATTATGATAACCTACTGAAAATCTATAATCGGAAAAGCTTACACCTCCAAATTTCAGGTATTCTAAAGTTATCATCAAATGAATATCCTAAATTGATTCTGAGAATGATGAAAACGGATAAAAAAGAAAGAATTATAGAAGCGCTTAAAAAACATATGCCAATTTTGGACGAGAAAGAGCCATCCATCGAAGTCATCTAAACTTTATCCCCGATTGGTCATTTGTACCGCAGACCTTGTTACGGGAACATTATCGATGCCATCCTCGAATCATCAACTTCTGTAATCAGAAATTTTATGGTGGAGATCTTGTCATCATGACACGTGATAAAGGAGAAGAGGATGTCATTTGTGCCATACGGACAGCCAAAGGCAATCACTCCCGCAGTCACATGAATCAACGGGAAATAGATGTTATCAAAGAGGAAGTACTACCAAGTCTATCTTATGAAACAGATGAAATTGGCGTCATAGCTCCATATAACAAACAAGTAGATGCAGTAAAATCCGCACTTGAAGAGGATATTGATGTCGCAACAGTCCATAAATTTCAGGGAAGAGAAAAGGAGGCTATCATTATGACCACTGTCGACGATGTCATCACTTCCTTTTCCGACGATCCCAACCTGCTCAATGTTGCTGTTTCGCGGGCTAAGTCACAATTCTACTTGGTCGTATCGGGAAACGAACAACCCAAAGACTGCAATATCAGCGATTTGATCGCTTATATCGAATATAACAATGGCACTGTTTCCACCAGTAAGATTCATTCTATATTCGATTATCTATATGAGCAATACACAGATGCCCGAATCGCCTATTTGAAGAAACACAAGAAAATATCCGAATACGATTCCGAGAATCTTACATTTGCCTTACTCGAAGATATTCTAAAAGAGAATATCAATATGCGTCATTTGAATATCATTTGCCATTTACCACTCTATATGTTGATTCAGGATTATTCTCTATTGAATGAAGAGGAAAGCAAATATGCTGCAAATATAAATACTCATATTGATTTTCTAATTTATAATCGTGTGAGTAAACAACCGGTATTGGCTATTGAAACGGATGGTTATACATTCCATAAATCGGGGACAAGTCAATCAGAACGTGATATTAAAAAGGATCGTATTTTAGAGTTGTACGGAATTTCATTGGTGAGATTGTCCACTATCGGTAGTAATGAGAAGAAAATTATTGGAGATAAGTTAAGCGAAGTATTAAACTTGCATTAGAATGTTCATTGCAAATCATATTTTTTTTAGAATAGGAGTTTCTGCATATTCCAACAACTAATATTTCTATATTAATACCTATATGTTACTAGAAAAACGTATTCTTTAATATTACCGCCACCCCAAAGTATTATATATGGAGTGGCAGCAGCTTGGTACACTAATTTCCCAAAAGAAATATTTTAATTATTCGAAGCTCTGATTATTTGTTGGTATGATATACGATACACATTGAATTTTACATCAAGACTATTCCCAATATTACTAAAAGCCATACATATTATTCTGATAACTTTCTATACGCTCTAAAAATTAATTCTGCCATTAACACACGACGCTTAGTTAAGAAATCATGATATTCAAGATTCTCAAAATTTTCAGGTAATGCATTTTGGAAACATGTAATTTTATACCCTTCGACACCTAACCTACTCTTATAAGCTAGAACATATTCAGAAGGAGGATTATCTGAAATATCAATATTCGTAGAATAGTCAAGAAATGTATAATTAGCTATTTGGTTCCTTTCACGATCATCTTCAATACCAATTTGGGAAAGATAATTCTTTGGGAATATATGATGAATATCAATAGAAGACTTTCCCCCACTAGCCCCTACGATAAAGTATTTAGATGTTGGTGTATTACTAAATAACATGGGATAGCCAAGTACATTAAGCGATGCCACATAGCCATACCATGCTGGCGATTGAGTTGAGGATGTGACAAGGTCATTTGGCAAATTATATTTAAAATAGTCATCAGTAAATTGAGATTTTATTTCATTATCCAAATAGTCTACAAAGTCTCTTGATGTATGAACTTTACGTAAATCTGCAAATTGCTTTTCAACAGATGATTCAGGAGAGTTTGTATAAAATCCTTTTATCGTAGTCATAAAGAACCATCGTTGCATGATTTTCTTCAACTCCATAGGCTGGACATTATATTCTGTTTTTCCGATAAGATATAGCATATATGAAAACACAATTGCATTTTCTGATGAAACCAGCGAACCATTAAGATAACCGGCTTCTGCTACAATATTCATAAACGCATGCCAATGATTAAGATTAACAACCAAAGTTAGCGCTTCTCTAAACTTCAATAAATTATCCGTTCTTATTTCTTCTGCAAATTGCCCGGTCTGAAGATCTTTACCTCTCAAAAGCATATAGGCGTATTTCAATCTTGCACGTTTGAAAGCTATACCTACAGTAGCACGTATCAAGTGCACTGGATTTACTTCAAGAATATGATTATATGAAGTTCCAGCTTCCGGAATACGTGAAGTCCGGCAAAAATCATTTATTTTATCATGAATTTCATTGTCATAGACAGCTAATAACGTTTCTATAAAGTTCTTTTCAGTCAGTTTTTGCCCGCCAGAATTCACACGAACAAAAATATCCGCCACATCTTGTTCAGATGCTGTTGCACTAATTCTTAATGTTGGCAGAAGATAAATATTTAAATTCAAAAGAGCATTAATATTTTCCTCTATAACTATTTCTTCATCATCAGAAAGTCTTGGCAACTCGTTTCTTACACGACTTTCATTAAGTTGACTAATATATGCTTTCCGGAATTTAGTAACATTTAATTGTTCTTCATGGGCAGCAAAGACTTGACTTACAGCACTAATCCATTCCGGATTACGCTCATAAGCTTGAGACCAAACTGCAAATTCTCTTTTCAGAGGATTAAATGATATTTTAATATTCCGTTCCTTATAGTTTACATTTTTAATTTTTATACCTTTAATTGCTCCTAACAAAGCTGTAAGACGCTGTTGTCCATCAATCACTAAATCACGAGCCGTATTGAAGGTTTTATCATTAATTCCAATCTGCCCTTTGTTTTCAAAATCAGCAGGTGATTCCCAAAGCATTACATATCCAATTGGATACCCTTTCAACATAGAATCCAACAAATCACGAACTTTATTATCTTTCCAAACAAAAGGTCTTTGCAAATCAGGCAAACCAATACGCCCATTTTTTACATCATTAAGTAAATCTCCAACTTTACTTGGTATGTTATCAAATAATTCTTTTCCCATAACTGGTCACTATTTTACCAAACTCATTAACGTATCATAACTATCAATTTTACCATACTTAACCCCTGAATTGCTTAACTGCTCAAAAAGTTTCTCTGCACAAGCAATCTTGTTTTTCTCAATTTCCCGCAACTCCATGGAGCTCATTGAACCCTTGGTTTCAGCAATGAAATAGATATGCTTCACTTTATCTTTTTCAAAAGCAATAGCCCAGTCCGGTGAATAATTTCCTACAGGAGTCGGAATGTGGAATCCCTTTGGTAGTTTCGCATATACTGCCACTTCATCAGAAATATCAAGACTTTCTACAAATTTACGTTCATTACTCTTTTCCGCTATACCATCAGTGAATACATAGTCAAGAATACTCTTTTGAGCTTTAAAAGCCTTATCCATAGAAGTATGCTTTTCCTGTGTAAAGATACTGCTGTCATATTCACCATCTACTTGATTATATGAAATATGCTCCACAATCATAGTTGCTTTCTGTTCAAGGATAAGCCGAGTAACCTTGGTAATAAACTCTTCCGGGTTCACCTTAAACATATCAAATTTAACCGGACGGATTTTTGTCAGTATTGTCGCTACGGTTTTACGGGTGAGTGTCGTGCCGGATGCTATTTTACCGATAAGATCATACTTCACATGGCTAACCACATCTGTAGTCAGTCTATCCGTCTGCGACGCCTTTTTTTGAAGCATCTCACCTGAAACGACATCATCTTTCTTTAGTTCATCCTTCTGAACACCTTTCGTTATCACATAAGTCAGTTGAGTGACTTCCAACTCTCTATTAATAGCTTCCACAGCTTTTTCAATCAACTCGTTACTGTCAAATTGAACTTTATAAGCGTATTTATGGTTGATACGCTTCCACAACGCCTGAAATTCCTTCTTTGAAAAATTATCGTTAAGTGTATTAGGCGGTGTTTGTGGTTTGCTACCATTGCCAATCATATCATCAAGAGCCTTACTATCGAAGATAGACTGAACACGTTTATAAACAGCATCTGTCAGTGGTTCCAGTTCATCAGGAAGTTGTTTCAAATTATTATTCTTCAAGTCCTCACGGAATGTATCTGTAACCTCACCACCTTTCGTAATATAACCGTTCATACGCAACTGGAATACAATTTCTTGTGCGTCTTCTTTGGAAACAGTATATTTCTTCCCTTCATTGGAAAAGAGAATCTTACCAATAAAGAAATCAATATCAGCCTTGGTAGGACGATCGTAGAGGTCTGCATTGATGTCCTTCTGCAAATCTGCCACAAAAGAAGCATATCCTTCAGAGGCTATAACGGTCAGTTTGTTCACACTATGAACTTCATCTGGCAGTATTTCCGCATCCATGCGGATACCATACTGGTCAACACAAAGTCGCAGACCACGACCAACTTCCTGTCTCTTCTGACTTACACTATTAGATTGGCGAAGTGAACAGATTTGAAATACATTCGGATTATCCCACCCTTCACGTAAGGCTGAATGAGAAAAGATAAAACGAACCGGTTCGTCAAAGCTAAGCAGACGTTCCTTGTTCTTTAAAATCAAGTCGTAAGCCGAAATATCGTCTGATTGGTCTGAACCACGTTTTATATCACTATTGACACTTCTCCCTTTCTTATCAATGCTGAAATAACCCGCATGAGTTTCATGCGTAGAAATACTTCCTAGATAAGACATGTAATCAGCATCAAACATATTCTGATTATTATTCAATTCCGCTCTATATTCTTGCTCGAATATTTCACCATAACGTCCAAGCATTTGCTGTCCGTCTTCATCATATTTCCTATAGTTGGCAACTTCATCCAAGAAAAAAAGCGAAAGCGTTTTGATTCCACGTTTAAACAGAGAAGCTTCCTTGCGAAAATGTGCCTTTATAGTTTCCCTGATTTGAATACGTGCTTTGTGATCAGCCGAAATATCCCCATACACATCTTTAATATACATCATTTTTCCGTTGGAGAATGAAACAGTACTATGACTACTATCCATTGTATCAATATGGATATCAGAAATAGTATAACCACGATATTGCTCCAATTCATTAGACACGTAAAACAAATCATCTCCGACACCGAGATTCTTTACCTCTCTCTTAATGTTATTGGCGTGTTTCACTTCTATTTCAAGACGAGCTTTGGGAGCTTCTGTCTTGGACAAAACAATATCTTCCAGATACATGTAACTATCCGTACCTTTAAGATGTTTCAATTCAAAACCTACTACCTCAATCTTCTTTACCAGTTTTTGATTGTAAGCATCCAATGCATCCAACACATAAACAGGATTGTGCGTTTCTTTATGAGTAGCTGAATAGTTCAACGTAAAGAGAGGGTTAAAGCGAGCTAAAGCAGTTTGTGTCGCTGCTCCGCCCATCTTTTGCGGTTCATCAAGAATGATGATCGGATGATTAGCGGATATAACATCAATTGGTCGACGGCTGCCAAACTCATCACGTACGGAGTAAATGATGCGGGCAGCAGCATTTTTCGCACCCTCTTTCAAAGAGGTGTTAAAAGCCTGTGTATTAATAATCATTACAGAGATGTCACCACTTTGAGAAAACGTATCTATTTGATTCAGATTATTACTGTTATAAATAAAATAACGTGCTTTCTTCCCATAAAACTCCATAAAGTGATCTACCGTTATATCAAAGCTTTTCTTTACACCTTCACGAATAGCGACACTTGGTACAACCACAATAAACTTAGTCCATCCATACAGTTTGTTGAGTTCAAACATAGTTTTGATATAGACGTATGTTTTACCTGTACCGGTTTCCATCTCAACATCAAGCTGACAATGCCCAAGCTTGTCTACCACCTCATTTGATAAACGAATATTATTTTCAGTCTGAACCTGATGAATGTTTTTCAATAATTCATCTTTAGTCAAAACTATATCTCCGTTTTTATATCCGGTAGAGTCTTCTTCGAAATGTATATTCTTGACTTCTATCAGTTTACCATTATCCTTTTCATACGTTTTTCCTTTATCCACTACATACTCTGCCAAGCCCTTGTTAGGTTGTCCGTTAAATACCTTCACCACATTTTCGACAGCATCTGTTTGGTATTGTTGTATCTTGAATTTAAGTTTCATCATCTTCCTTTTATTAATTTGTTCACTCCCGATTTCACTTTCCAGTATCCTGCTTTGTCTGAACCTATTCGTTCTATAATGTTTAGCTCTTTTAATTGAGCTATAGCCCTTCTGATTGTTGCCAGACTTACGTTTAAACGTTCACATAATTCAGGCCGAGTTATAGTCGGGGTTTCTTTTAACAATGAGATTAAGTCCTTTTGCAGTAAAGTAAATGATTTTACAGGGTCATTTACAGGGTCATTTACAGGGTCATTTACAGGATCATTCGTTTGACTTCTATAATTATTATTCAGCAGTTCAGTATAAAAGGAAGTAGCTTGCGAACGAAATCTAGGTTCTTTTGCTTCAGTAAAACCCGGAAGTTTTGCCGTTTCATTATATATCTTTCGTAATCCACTTCCTCTTTTTTCCATGAAATCCAACTGTGCAAACACATCGGCTAATATAGGATTACGACGTTTGGATGAAACATCATCCAAGTCCCGGTCTTGAATAAGTGTTCCATCAAACATTCCTCCCGGAGAATAAATAACCAATCGATCATCATAAATATCAATATGAACTTCACTTCCCAACTCTGAATAATCACGATGGATAAACGCATTAACCAATGCTTCAAACACTGCACGACGTGAGTAATCAGGAGTGTTCAGGCGGCGGTTCAGCAATTTTATCCATCCTTTCAAATTGTGTAAATCCACAAATTGTTCTCCCGCATCAAGCAACGACAATAAGTTTCCCTGATATTCACGAGAGTCTTTGGCATCATCATTTACACAAAAAAATAAAGAGCCACCAAGTCCATTAGCAAAAGCACCGACACTTTTCAACCAACTTTTGAAATGCTTGCGTTCCAAAAATTCTTTGAAACCACAAGTGGTATTCTCGCCAATCAGCCGTTTAATTATATTATCCATCATTTACTTCTGATTATTCCGGTTTCATTGTTTCTTATAATACTTTTGTTACCGTATTTGGAGAATAAGTTTTAAATATCTGTTCGAAGTTAGTAACAGTGCTATCATCTGCCATTGAGCCATCACGGAATACAGCATATTGTGGTTGCATTTTGGCTATAGCAGTAACAACACTATCATCTATTTCATTATCAAAACAAGCAACAAGATAATTATTGGCAACATTATAGATAGTTTTATCTTCTATTTTTATTTGCTCAATCTTACTATCAAGTGTGGCTCCTAATTCAAGCATTACTTGGAAGAGCAGGTCTTCACTTGTACGATTAGACTTCACGTTCTCTGTTTTTGCAAAAAGAGTTTGTTGGTTATATTCTGTTGGAGAATAATATATATTCTCCATATTACTACTATCAAGTTTGAGAACACGGAAACCAATATCAAGAGTTTGTTTTTCTTCTTCGGCAAATAGTCCCCGTTGTTTGACAGCTAATTCTTCTTTAATTATTTTTCCCGCACGACGAATTCTCTCTTTACCGATTTCACAGATGGTGTTATAACCAGCTTTATAGGCTTCACTATTTTCATCAGTTACTTCCGGAAGTTGCACCATGATAAATTTGCGATTACCACCGTCTTCAGCATTAAGTTGCATAACAGCATGTGCAGTTGTTGCAGCACCGGAAAAAAAATCAAGAATTATAGCATCCTTAGAAGAAACCTGCTTGACTAAATTAGTGCATAGCGTTATAGGTTTAGAATAATTGAACATACTTGCTCCAAGAAGCGAATTTAGAACCCTAGTACCTTCAGTATTCATTCCAATCTCACTCATCCATGTCGAAAAGGGATTTACATTGGTTATCAATTCAGATGCAAATCTTTTTTTCATAGGTCTCTGATTGGTATCTTCCGGGAAAACTATTCGATTCTCTTCTATAAGTTTCCGCATAGACTCTGGTATATATGACCAAACTCTATTATAATTTGGTTTATATACTTTTCCTGTTCTAGGGTCAACAAGATCATAATATTGATTAGGACGCATATCCCCTGTCATTCCAACTGTCAAATCTCCCGTTGTCCATGGACCACGTGGATCATTATCTGGATTCGAATAACCTTTATAATCTTTTTCAACACCGTTAAATGCTAGCATCCCCCCTTTTTGATATGATAATACATATTCATGATCCATTGAACAATTACTTCTATCCATAGCAGATGAAGCCCGTCGTTTCCAAACACAAGTTGCCACAAAATTACTTTCTCCAAAAATTTCATCACAAACTTTCTTCAAATTTTCCACCTCATTATCATCAATCGAAATAAATATCACCCCATCATCAGTTAGCAAATCTCTTGCAACCTTCAGCCTCGGATACATCATATTCAACCAATCCGTATGAAAACGTCCATTACTTTCTGAATTAGTAACCAACCGATTCCCTTGTTCATCATACTGCCCACTATTAGCCAAATATTCAGAAGTAGATTCAGCAAAGTCATCTTCATACACAAAATCATTACCCGTGTTATAAGGTGGATCAATATAAATCATCTTCACCTTACCAAGATATGTCTCTTTCAAACATTTCAACACATCAAGATTATCACCTTCAATATAAAGATTCTGTGTATTATCAAAATCAACACTCTCTTCACGACAAGGGCGAAGCGTTGCATTGATAGGTGAATTAGCAAGAAGTATCGCCTTCTTCTTATCCGGCCATGTAAACTGATAACGTTCTTCACGCCCTTCCACTATCTCCGAAGAAAGTTCCTGTCGCAACTTATCAAAATCTATCGCTAAAGTAACTTTGCCTTCGGCATCTTTCCGTTCTGTAATACAGTTAGGAAAGAGTGCAGCTATTTTATCTATATTGTCCTGAACGCCGTCAAGCGTTTGCATCCTAAGTTTATCCATATCGGTATATTTATTCTTGAATATTTTTTGGTAATTTGTGAGTCGTTTTTTCTATCTTTTTCTCATTGCTGGCCACACGTCGCTCTATTTTCTTAATATCCTCAGCCGGTGGAAGATTTTCCGGCTGGATGCCGCGCTGTCCAAGCATTTGTCTAACACTTTGGTTATTTTGAATATGTTCTTGTGTAATGGGGCTTTCGCCATAAAGGTCTTTATTTTCTACATTATAATTAGTCATTTCAGTAGCCAGATTTTTGGCGGCAATGGTAAGAGTAGGTAAGAAATCAGCTAATGGACGTGACGATTTTATACCCAACCGTAGCTTCATATCTTCTGTTGTAAATCCTCCAAATAAAGCCGTATCTCCTTTAGAACGAATACGTCCAAATCCTTTGTCGTCCACACCACGTTCATAAATATTTTGGGACAGTTGCTTTTCGGATGCTCGAAGCCTGTCACGTACTTCTATACGGGATAGGTGTTGAATATGTTCCGCTATCAGTTCCGCACGGCGTGTCTGTAAAGCAAAATATCCTTGTGCAAAAGCTATTTCTTCTTTCTTTGGATCTCCATTTTGGGCTATCAAATAACAGGCATATCGGGTGAGCATATAGTCTGTTATTTCACGCTTGGCTCCACTACCTAAGATAACCATTTTCGTGACCTCACGAAAATGGTCATCGACGTTGATATTCTGCGACTTACAGGAATCGACGGCACGACCTATCGCTACAAGAAAGTTTTCCCAACGGGCATAACCTAAAATAGATTGCAGTTCGCGAGCAAACCAAATCTCTATTTGTTCTTCTCCATAGTCGCTTTTGACCTCATGTGTTATATCATCAAACGTTTTTTTATATTGACTGATTCTTTGTATATCCATTATATTACTGGTTTTTATTTAAATCCTTTTTCAATTTAATAAGTTGTTGATGCAACTCAAATTTCTTTTTAGGTTGCTTCTCATTATTTATCTTACGTTTTACTATCTCTATTTCTTTAAGCAGCATTTCACGTTGAGTCGATTTCTCTACATCCTCACGTAAACTTTCGCTTTGTATGATAATACGCTCCCCTGCTACTTGGCGAACAAGTGTTTCATAGATAGCATCCATTGTCAACCCCTCTATGGAAAGACTTATTTCTGTATCTTTTATCCATTGAGAACGATACGTCTTCGCAATACGAAAAGTTTTATCCGTATTCGTACTGCTTTCCATCCATTCTTTGTAATTGAGATGCAAACAAGTCATATCTCCCCAACGCAAAATAAAGAGCGTATGTCGTAGTATCATACCATCAATAAAAGAAAAAATATCATCCGGACAATTTTCATCCTTAATAGGCACAAGAAATATAGTGATTTCATGCACTTCTTTTCCATCTGCCACATTAATAGTACTTGGCGCTAACTTAGCCAGCCATTCCACTCGAACCACATCATTTGTGAAGTGGTCTTTCATACGAGTATTAGCTCCCCATTGATTTACAAACGTTTTCTTGGGAATAACTCTGTTTACGATGGTTGATTGCGGAAGATTGTACATAACGTTTCACTATTTAATCACCAAAAAACAGATTAACTCAAAATCATCAAGCCCTGATATTTTATTTCGAAGCGCAGTAGTTTCACCTACCGAGAAAAGGCTCATAATATCCGATTCTTCTTTCACTTCAATAATGCTATGAATAGCTTCCTGCAACAAGTCAGAATAGTGACTCATCTCACGCCCGTCTTTCGTTTCTTTATTGAACACAGAACATAAAGCTTTATCTGGTTCATGTTTTCCCCGACAAGCTGCACGCATATTGTCAAGCATAGTTTTAGGAGACAAGTGATCACAAAGCACTTCTCCCTCATGGCTTATATAAACCATATAGAATGGATGAAGCAAATTCTGATTATTGATATTTACTCCATTGTTCCGGTTCTTCAGCACATAGATAACTCCCGGCTGCACAAAATCTGAACTTCCAACAACAGCACTCATCCCAAAAGGAGTATGAGCAATATCCGGATTATCCTTCATGTAAGCCAAAAGGTCTAGTCTGAACTCATTAAGTCCTAAATCCATGATATTGATACCCGTATCCATATCTTCAATATCAACGACTTCTTCTTGTAGACGCTTCAACTGCTCCTTCCGGTATTGCAAATCCCCTTTTTCTTCGTCAGAGAGAAGATTATCATCACCGGTGGCAGTCATAACAGTCACCTTCATGCGAGCCTCTACACGACCTTTCAACTTGATATAATCATCCAACTCTACATCAGGCCAGTAATTTACCAGTTGAATCACCTCATTCTTGGAGCCAATACGGTCTATACGTCCAAACCGCTGAATAATACGAACGGGATTCCAGTGTATATCATAGTTTATCAAATAATCGCAATCCTGCAGGTTCTGACCTTCCGATATACAATCTGTGGCAATAAGTACATCTATTTCAGTATTCGAACCGGGAAACAATACATCACGTTCCTTTGAACGAGGTGAAAAGAGTGTAAGAATAGTATTAAAGTCAGGCTTTAATTTTTTGATAGTACACATTCCGTCCACCGAACCTGTTACCATAGCAACATTCAAACCATATTCATAATGAATACGGTCAGCCAGTTCCGAATATAAATATTCAGCCGTATCAGAAAAAGCCGTGAAGATCAAGACCTTTTTATTTTTATCATTGATAGGATGACTGAACTTAGATTCCAAGTCTTCAATAAGTTGTTGCAACTTACTATCGTGACGAGGGGTAATATCTTGAAGCATCACCAATAGAAGATTAAGAATCTCATTATCCCATTCCAGATACTGCCGCCAAGATATAAAATCCATATCAGCTAAATCAATCCTCGTCTTTTTTCCGCCTACAAAGGTAGAACCGTAAAGTCCTTCTTCTTCAGCTACCATTGACGGATAATAATCGTCTACTTCCAAAGAGGTATGTCCATATCTGTCATGCGAGAAGTTATCTATCCTGTTTATCGTATTTTGGATAAGTTCCTGTATGCGTTGAATAGTCAAGCGAAATGAATTAACTGAACTTTCCAACCGTTTTAGCATATTGATTGCCATCAATTGACGAATACCTTTTTCACGCCCATGCATCGACAATCCACTTTCACTACCAGACTCATCCAAGTCTACATACTTACTCATTCTGCTTGCCAATATAAAATCAGAAGGAGTATATATAGCAAGATTCAATGCTTGCAACTGGGTATAAATTTCATTGTAATTGATAGCCGCACTCAAATCCGTTAAGCATGGACGGCGAGATATTGGTTTCAGACGGGTAGGAAATTTACCGATATCTGTAGTATCATAATAACGCTCAATATGTTTTCGACTACGGGCAATGGTCACTGAATCTAAAACCTCAAAAAAATCGAAGCTTAACATTCCCAACAACTTAGTCGTAGTACGTTCTGTCGGTTCGAGCTTCACCCATCTATTATAAGCCGTTTGTGCCTGACGGAATATATCATCAATGCTACTTTTGATATCCAATAAAGAATCAATCTTTTCAGCTTCACCCTCATAAGCCAACTGCAATTGATTCTTTAAGTCCTTGAAGCCATTGTTGACAGGAGTAGCTGAAAGCATAAGTACTTTTGTTTTCACTCCGGTACGAATCACCTGATTCAACAAACGTAAATAACGGTTTTCTCTGGGATTTTCATCTTCCTCGTCAGTTGTAATTTTGCCACCATTACGAAAATTGTGACTTTCGTCTATGACGATAAGGTCATAGTTTCCCCAATTGATATGAGAGAGGTCTAATCCATTAGACGTCCCGTATTCACGAGATAAGTCCGAATGAAATAAGATATCATAGCGTAACCTGTCTGCTGCGATAGGATTATTCTTATAATTACTACGAAACGTAATCCAGTTATCATTCAGTTTTTTAGGGCACAGAACCAAAACGGATTTATTTCGGTTTTCATAATACTTAATCACAGAAAGTGCCGTGAAAGTCTTACCTAAACCAACGCTATCCGCCAAAATACAACCATTGTATTTCTCTAATTTATTGATGATAGCAAGAGCTGCATCTTTCTGAAAATTATATAGTTTGTTCCAAATCACACTATTTTTGAACCCTGTAGCTTCATTGGGCAATACATCTTCGGATATATCATCAAGAAACTCGCTGAAGATATTATAGAGTGTGATAAAGTATATGTAATCGGGTGAGTTTTCCTTATAAACCGTTTCAATATATTCCAAAATCCGGTCTGTTACATCTACAAACTTTTCGCTATTACTCCATTGTGCATTGAATATCTTCAGGTATTCTTCTGCAAAAGGCGACGGCGAGCTGTGTACCATAGAATAGACACTGTTCCCTCTATCCAAACCAAGTTCTGTTGTAGTGAACTCATTAAAAGGTGCATAAGAACGTGATTCAACATCAGACACTTGCAAGAAACCACCCATTACTTCCGATGAAGAATTAGATTTAAAACGGACTTTCTTACGTATCCAATCTGCACATTCTCTGGCTATGGCTTTTTGGGATAATTGATTCCGAAGTTTTATTTCAAAATCAGAACCATAAAGATTCCGCTCGCGATTTAGCTTAGGAATATAGAATTCGCGCTTCTCCTTTTCTGCTTTATCTTTAACAAAAGTAGGTGATGTGAAAATAAAACGCAACTCTTCTACATTCTCCAATTCTTTTTTTAATGCCTCAAAGGCATAAATAGAAAATGAAGCAGCAGCTATGGACACTTTCGATTTAGCAGACAATCTGACTCTTAGATCGTCTATCACACGTTCATTTATGTTATTTATCAGTTTGGGTAATTCCATGCTACTTAATACATAAAAAGAAAAAGTCAGGATATAAAATATCTACATGATGATTGCAAAGATAGGAAATTGTTATTTCAAATTGTTGTACATACTAATATTTTTTCAAAAGTTTCAAATCCGCAATGTCTGATTCTCCCTTTCATCTTAATGAGAATAAACAATCCCAAACGCTTCCCATTCCCAAAATAAAGCCCTACCTTTGTGAAGAATTCTGTTTGTCATATCTACAACAGTGTTTCACAAATAAAATAACCCCAATAAGATGAAAGAAGAACCCGACAGTCTGTCTGTCCCTTATAGTTTTGCCCGTTGCTTCAACGCTCAATGTCCACAAGCCCCCAAATGCCTGCGCCACATAGCTACACAACTTGATACAGCCGACAACCTATATATCACTATCATTAATCCGGCACGTTATCCTGCGGATGGGAATCAGTGCGAATGTTTCAAGACTGCTGTCAAAGTTCATGTGGCATGGGGACTAAAACGGTTACTTGACAGAATCCCTTATGAAGATGCGGTCAGTATCAGAATACAAATGGTCGGACACTATGGAAAAACGGGATATTATCGGTTCTATCGTGGAGAACGGGGGCTTATGCCTAAAGACCAAGCCTACATCAAACAGCTATTCCGTAATAAAGGAATAAAAGAAGAACCAACTTACCAACGTTACACAGAAGAATATATTTGGTGAGTTGCTGTCATCTGTCACAGATTAGGAGTTAATAGTTTAGTAATGAACCGATAAGACTGTGACAGCAAGAGGTGACGGCAGGGTGATGGCATTTTTGCCGTCACCTGGTTATTAGTCTTACAACATGATAGAGTGTACCGCTACGCGTATGTTTGGAAGGTATTTCTTGCTTTTTCAGTATTCTTCCGAAGGAATTAACCCTCTTGACAGACATCGGGATTGAACTGCCTTTTTGAATATCTTCCATAATCTCCGCTGGAGACAACCACTCCCCTTCTTCAGGCTGTGCGGCACGAAAATAACGGAAGAAAAGTTGCTCTTCCGGCGGGACTTGTTCAAATTCACGGTTGTTTTCCACCATGATCTTTTCTTCCTCCTGGTCGAACCAGTAACGTTCGCCATGTTCCAATTCGTACATAGCTTGTGCGTAAAGCTGCTCATAGTCTATCGGACGGTTGGTGTCAATCACTCCGGTCACTTCGATACAAATAAAACGACGACTGCCGGAAGGGTCGGTCAACAAATCTTTCTGGTTACTTGTAGCTATGAATGAGGCGTACCGACGCATTTCAAGCACGGCACTGCCATGAGGTTTCTTCACATTCAGTACAGGCTTTTGCAGAATATGTTTCAGAAAGCCTTGTTGTGTCGAACTCACCTGGTCAAATTCATCGATATTGATAAGCGCAAAACGATTGAGGTAAAGTTCGGCATCTTTCTTTCGGGAGAAATCAATGCTGTCAGTATAGTAGGAACGCTCGGAAGGAGGCATTATGCTCCGGCAAAAGGTAGATTTACGTGTCCCTTGCGGTCCGACAAGTAAGGGCGAAACACTGTTCGCATACTTTTTATCGCTTCCTTTCCAATGAGAAACCATATTGAGGAACCAACGGTGGAACAAATCCATCCAATACGGATTCTTACAAGGAACGGTGGCTGCCAATGCACGAATACGGTCTTTACCGTCCCAAGCAGGAAGCCGGTAGAGAAAATCTTCCAACGGGTTGAATACAGGGACGCGGTTGGAGTAAATATAACGGCTAATATCCCTGTCCCACAAGGGGATACCTTCCATCTGCGCATCCAAAGCAATGCTGTTCAGCACACGTTTATCGAGAGGATTGAAACGGAAACGAAAAGAAAGCCTTTCACGATATTCTACCTCACCAATTTGGGTATTATGGCGGAATTCATAGCGGCGTTTCATGAATTCTTCAGTCTGCAAGGCGAGTTGCTGCTCTTTGCTTAGGCTGATATTCTTGCCGAAGCCTTTGCACTCGGTATATATATTGCCAATCATTTGCCGGATAAGTTCTTCCTGTTTATACAGATAGAAGTGGAAAACAGTACGTCTCACGACTTCTTCTTGCGGAAGTCCCGAAGCAAAACAGTTTTTAGCCAGTTGGACGACTAAAGGATGCCATGTGTCTTCGCTCAATTCGAGTCCCGCTTCCCGGAGATCGGCATACGCTTTCCGAAAAGCGGCTTCGAAAAGCATCAGGAAGGCATTTTCCGCATCATATCCCGGTACGGCACGGGTCAATGGAGATTTCTCCGCCTGAACCGCTTCACGGAAAGTGGTTTCTTCGGGCATTGATGATGGTTGAGAGAGATAAAATTGGACTGAATTCGGACGATATATGATGTCCGGATCGTGGGATAATCGCGAATATTGTTCCAAAGTCGGTTCTTTGGGAAGTATATCGAACGGGATTTGGGGCTGATAACATTTCACAGCCAGTCGATAGGCGTGGGCGTGGAATAGTTCCGCTTCTTCCCGTGTTTTGGGAAGGGAGTTGTCCGGTCGGGTAAAGGTAGTCCATATTTTCACGGTTTTGCCACTTGAACCCATAAAAACACAACGGGTTTGTGGTTGCTCACAGGCTTTTTGTTTCACTAAAGCGATTTCCGACTTATTGGATAAAGGGCCAATGGTCAGTTCTACAATACCGTTGTAGTTTTTCATCTGTTTCTGGCCGTTTACTTTACGGAATTCAGCGGCAGGAATTATCTTGGGCAGTTTATCGGCAAACATACACCGTTCATCGGAAAGGGTATATCGCAGATGTTCTCTGAATGTAGAAACAGGACGGGATTTTATTTCTGTCTTTATCTTATTTACCAGTATATCAAGATCCATTACGCTAAGCGCTATCGTATCTTCGTTCTTACGAATTTGAGTAATTTTCATTAATTTGATAATAACTTGTTTTGTCAGCGTCTTTGTGATCGTTGAGACTGCTAAATTACTCATATTATCCGGGACCGACAAGAAAAACAATATTTTAATATAGAAAATTATTGATATATAAAGTACCTATTTAGCCGAAAGAAACGGGATCGTTATCACTCAATTACGGTTCAAGTTAGTTTTCTCTGCTTGAAACTAAAGTTCCAGCTAGGAGAAACTAGAGTTTCATCGGCAAGAAACCAATGGTTTCAAGTAATTGGAACTAGAGTTTCAAGCGTATGAAACTAAAGTTTCAAACCGCAGAACCAACAGTTTCACGCCTTGAAACCGTTAGTTTAAAGGCAGGGCACAATTCATAAGTACGGGGATAATAAATTGAACGACTTATCTCTTTCTATAGCTGATACTATCAAATTCCAAACAGTATCTTTGATCTCTTTTTGGGGGGTGACAGCATTATTGCTATCACACTGCTGTCACCTTGTGCTGTCACGCTATTAAGTTCTTATACTCTGCAAGTTAGATTATAATCCGTGACAGATGACAGATATATTTTGTTTTTTATTTCATAGAGTTGCGTAAACTGAATTCAATTCATAAATGCGACACCTCTTTATTTCACTGAAGGCAACTATTCCACCCCGTATCATATTCCGCGATTTTCCCCTTGCATAACCTCTGATACACATTATTCACTACGAAAAATTCAACTTGCTAGTTATCAGAAAAATAATCCATTCTTTCGTTCCATGTTTTCTTGCGTTCTTTTGCCAGAATTCAGACTACAAAAACAAAGAAAATTTGGTAGAAAAGTAATAGTCTTTTTGATATTCGGTAGGATTTACGTATTTAGCAGCAAAATATTCGGTAAGAAAAATGTGATTCAAGAGTAAAAGTTCGGTAGGAAAAGTGTATATTTGTACTAGACATCAAATTTAATAATAGACTACCATGTATAGAAACATTATAGAGCAGCTCAAGGAATGGAAGAACAAGGAAGGTAGAAAGCCCCTTATCTTATCAGGTGCACGTCAGGTTGGCAAAACCTATATTCTTAAAAGATTCGGAGAACAAGAATTTGCTAATGTAGCTTATATCAATTGCGATGATAATGAATTGGCAAAGAATCTGTTTATGCAAGATTATAATATACAACGTATCATCCTTGCAATAGGTGCCATCACAGAGCAAAGCATAGAAGCCGGTAAAACATTGATTATCCTTGATGAAATCCAAGAATCGCCACGCGGATTGTCAGTTTTGAAATATTTCTGCGAAAATGCCCCCCAATATCATGTGGCGGTTGCAGGGTCGTTATTGGGTATTACTATGCATAGAGGTGAATCGTTCCCTGTTGGGAAGGTCGATATTCTGCATATCTACCCCATGACATTCGATGAATTCCTATTAGCAAAAGGCAAAAAACAAATGGTTGATATTCTTCGTTCCAAGGATTGGATAACGATAAAACTACTTAAAAACGAATACGTCAAGGCGTTGCGCGAATACTATTTTGTAGGGGGTATGCCCGAATCAGTCATGAAATTCATTGAAACCAATGATGCCATTAAGGTGAGAGAAGTCCAAAACAATATTCTTTACACTTACCAAAAAGATATATCGAAGCACGTGCCTACTTCGGAATCCAATCGTATCAATATGGTGTGGCAATCCATGCCTTCACAATTAGTGAAAGAAAATAAGAAATTCATCTATGGTGTGACAAAACCGGGAGGTAGAGCTAAAGATTTTGAAATAGCTATCCAATGGCTGATGGATGCCGGTTTGGTCTATAAGGCAGAAAGGGTGAACGAAGCTAAGATGCCCTTAAAATTCTATGTGGATATTTCCGGTTTCAAACTTTTCCTTTTAGATTGTGGCTTGTTGGGAGCCATGAGCGAAACCCCACCGGAAAAGCTATTAGTAGCTGAAAACGGCATGGAGGAATCAAAGGGAGCCTTTACGGAGAATTATGTGATGAGCCAATTAGTAGCGACACGCGATACTTCTGTTTTCTATTATAGTAACGATGCGAAATTAGAGATAGATTTTCTGATTCAACATGGTGGTGAAATCGTTCCGATAGAGGCAAAGGCAGAAGAGAATCTCCGTGCCAAATCACTTTCCACCTTTGTGGCTTCTCGTCCAGGTATGCACGGATTGCGTTTCTCCATGTCGGATTATCGAGAGCAGGACTGGATGACAAATGTTCCGCTTTATGCTATATCGACTTATTTCTAAGTTCAGCAGAAAATATGATTGCAAGATTTTATCTACCATGAAGAAGAACCCAACATACGAAGAACTTTTTGAAGACAATATACGGCTCCAAGAGGAAAACAAAGTCTTAAAAGATGAAATCAAACATCTAAAGATGCAACTACATATAGAGGATAAGCCACAAAAAAGTATTGTAACCACTCATTTGTCTTTGGAAGAAAAGGTCGCATTGTTTAGAGAGTTATTCCATGGTCGGAAAGATATTTTTGCAAGAAGATGGTATAGCAAGAATAGTGGAAAATCTGGTTACCAACCTGTATGTTTGAATGAATGGAACAGACAATTATGTGATAAAAGGAAATATAAATGTACCGAATGTCCTAATCGCCATTTTAAGGAGTTGAGTTATGAAGATGTTTATAGACATCTTGAGGGTAAGGATATTGATGGTTGCGATGTAATCGGAGTATATGCTATCCTCCCGGACAACAAATGTAACTTCCTTTGTGCCGACTTTGATGATAAATCATGCGAGCATGGCTATCAAAATGATGTATTATCCTATATAAATGTTTGTAAGGAATGGAAGATTCCACATGCCATTGAACGTTCACGCTCGGGAAACGGTGCACATGTCTGGATATTCTTTGAAACATCTTTGGAAGCAAGTAAGGCGAGGAAATTAGGCAATACCATATTAACAGAAGCTATGGAAAGAAATGGACGGATGACCTTCAAGTCATACGACCGGTTCTTCCCAAATCAAGACAGATTACCAGAAGGTGGTTTCGGAAATTTGGTCGCATTGCCCCTACAAGGCAAAGCTCGAAAGGAAGGGAACAGTGTATTCGTCGACGAAAACTTTATGCCATATGAAGACCAATGGACGTATTTGGTGGGTGTGCAAAAAGTTTCAGAAATATTGGTTGATAGGATTTTATTGAAGCATGGAATAACATCAGAACTTGGAGATTTGTCAACTACAAGCGAAGCCAAACCTTGGGAAACACCATCGGCACAAAAGATAGCAAAAGAAGATTTCCCCAAGGAACTACTTCTCATAAAATCCAATATGCTTTATATTCCTTTGGAAGATCTTTCTGCAAAGGCGATTAATCACTTAAAACGCATTGCCTCTTTCAAAAATCCAGAATTCTATGCAAAATTGGGAATGAGGTTATCTACATATAATGTACCTCGCATTATTTCATGTGCAGAGCCATCGGGTAAATACATCGCCTTACCTCGTGGATGTGAGGATGCTATTACTAATTTGTTGGATGAAAACCATGTTTCTTATCGCATGAACGATCAAACGGAATTTGGCACCCCAATCTCTGTTCAATTCAAAGGGGAGTTACGTGAAGAACAGGTTGCAGCTATAAAAAATTTGATACCACACAACAATGGCGTATTATATGGAACTACAGCATTTGGAAAAACCGTAGCGGCTATCGGATTGATAGTGGAGCGCAAAGTAAACACACTTATTCTTGTACATACCAAAGCCCTGCTCGAGCAATGGAAAACCCGATTGGAAGAATACTTGATGATAGATTACAAACAAGAAGATACACCACACAAACGTGGACGCAAAAAAGTATTTTCTCCTTTTGGGACCTTGGATTCCAAAGGAAACAATTTACATAGTATGGTAGATATTGCCCTGATGCAATCCTGTTTTGAAGAAAATGATATAAAACCCTTTATCCGAAATTACGGCATGGTGATAGTGGACGAGTGTCACCATGTTTCAGCGGTAAATTTCGAACGGATATTGAAGTACTCAAACGCCCGTTATGTATATGGACTGACGGCAACGCCCATTCGCAAAGACGGACATCAACCTATTATCTTTATGCAATGTGGTCCTATCCGTTATTCTGCTGATGCAAAAACACAGATGGCTTCGCAAACATTCGAACGGTTGCTTATACCTCGTTTTACAAATTATCGGGAATTGACGGATGATAAGAAAACATATACTCAAACCATACAAGGAATGAGTAATGACATCTGTCGGAACACACGCATCATAGATGATGTATGTAAAGCATTACAAGATGGACGTTCTCCTATTATTTTGATAAATCTGACCTCTCATGTGGAAATATTAGCAACCATGCTTACTTCAAAATGCAAGAATGTAATAACGCTTGTCGGCTCAGAATCAGTAAAAGAAAAACGCTTGAAAATGGAACGTTTACAAAATATTCCAAGAACAGAACTTCTTGCAATCGTTGCTACAGGCAAGTATGTGGGAGAAGGCTTCGACTATCCTCGTCTTGATACGCTATTTCTCGCCTTGCCCGTTTCGTGGAAAGGCATCGTAGCACAATATGCAGGTCGTTTGCACCGTGAGTATCCAGGCAAGAAAGATGTTATTATTTATGATTACATTGACATTCATCTGTCCTTATGTGACACCATGTATAAACGGAGATTGAAAGGATATGCAGCGGTTGGCTATAAATTGAGTACAATTAATCCGACAAATCTTTTCCACGATTCTCCAGATATCATATTTAATGGAATGAATTTCTTAAAGCCATTTCTTTCCGACCTATCATGTACTCGTAAATCGGTAGTAATATCCTCTTCCAAATTGTGGTTTAGCATACGGACTCCCACGCTTGATATGCTACAAAAACTTACCTTACGAGGCGTTCAAATTATAGTATTCGTAAAATGCCATTCAGAAAAGGATGAATTATTGAAAAGGATTGGGGTTAAAGTAATTGCCAAAGAGAATTTGTCCTTACATATTACAGTTATTGATAAATCATTAATATGGTATGGAAGTGTGAATTACCTCGGTTATAATACGGAAGAGGATAATGCGATAAGGATTTCAGAGAGTGTGATTGCGGAGGAAATGTTAGAGTTGTTGTATAATAATAAAAAATTATAGTAAGTAGCAAATATGAAAAAAGAGTATGTCTTTTCTTGGGCTGAAAATACCGAGGGGAAAATGGTACATGTTGATAGTGTATCAAGAGGTTTACGTTGTGAATGTACTTGCCCGAATTGCCATGAAAAATTACTTGCCAGACATGGTGATGAAAGAGAACATGGATTTGCCCATCATAGTGATACCCGAGGAGCCCGTCTTGAAATATGTTACATGGTTATATTGTATAAATTGGCAGAGCAAATTATACAAACAAAGAAGCGGATTCATGCGCCGTCTTATTATGGTATATATAAGGAGGAGGATATTGAATTTGTTGATGTAAAAATCGATAGTCGTTTTGAGCGCGAAGACAAACAACCCGATGTGATTGCCACAACCCATGATAATAAACAATACCTGATAGAGTTCGTATTTAATTATAAAGTGCAACATAAGCAAGATATAGACTATCATAATCTGACTTGTCTTGAAGTTGATCTTTCCAATCAGACTTTAGAAACATTAGAGCAATTTCTTCTATCATCAAATGCGGATAGAAGATGGATTAACAATGAAGTCTATTTTAACGAAATAGAATCGATTTATCGGAGTAGAGGAAAATCTGTCAAGGTAGCATCTGAAACAGATTGCCAACAATGTAATTTGAGATATTCGTGTTGTGCAGTAAAGGAAACCCCTACCTCATCAACTCCCATACTCATTGAAAATAATGGGCAAAAGTATAGACTTTGTAAAACGGAACTTCGTGAGCAAAAAGAGCATCGTCAATCTATTCAAACAGAACAAATTGAGATTGAAGATAATACCCTGAAAAAAACTTGTTTTAATTGCGAGTATAATCTTAGTTGGGCTAATAAAAATGGATTAGCTAATTGCGGCCTACAACGTCCCAATATCCCTAAACGGCCTACTCCTGATTATGCAATATCTTGTCCTATGTTTAAACGGAAACGATGATAGATTACTCTTTCAAGTCCCTTCGATGCCCTTAAGCCAGCATAATGGAGATAAAAAAGATAATCATATAAAGAATTTTGCCTTCATCTATCGTGATGATGATTGGCATTTTGTATCGACATATGACCTGCTTTCAAACTATAGTATCAACAGATTCCGTCATTGTATCATATTCCGCAATTTTCTCCTTACACAAGCGTTCAGTAACATCTCGCAGAATATCAACACGGGAAATAAGGTATTCCAATTGTTCTTGTGAGATACCGAAATCTTTGTTATAGCGGGATTCAATATAAGAACGGCATAACAAATCAAAACATTCTTTTTCTGAACCTGTATTTTGAGGAAAGACTGTTGTCAATTCCTGTGAGAAACGCTTCACCATCCCACCAAGTTCTTTAACCTTATGAGTCTTTGGAAGATAGTTCGTAAAGACCATCAGAATAGTATAGTATAATTTTTCACAAGTTTGATGAAGCAAAAAAGCGGATAAGTTATAATCTTCTTTGGACAAACATATTTTCACTAAGTCAAAAAAATTACACGCATAAGGATATAATCTATCAAATTCTTTTTGTGCAATATCCCGAATCTCCTTAAAACTCAACTTCCGTGGTTTAGCCAATTCGTGTTTGCCGCTATTATAAAGCATAATACCCTCCTTTACTATATCCGTAAAGAAATACTGGCTGACTTCCAGATTACGGTTTACGGTATTAATATGTTCTACAACAAATTGTGGAAAAGCATGACGACGACCAGCAAACAAATCATGATATTGATTCGTAATACGGTGCAATTTTCTTTCCACATATTTAGTCTGTCCGGTCACGACGACAAGAATATCGTAATCACTCTGATAGGAAGTATGAACACCAAATTCGATATTACTGTCCCATAAAACATAGTTTCCCCTTGCATAACTTCCGAACAGGATAACCATCTGACAATTTTCGATGCTTTTACGCACTAAATCCAGCAAGACTGTCAATTCTTCCTGTGTACGTTTGGGTAAACGTTTTATAGACTTTTTCATAATCAAGCTTATTTGATAACCTTACAAAGGTACGAACTTTGCTATCTCCAAACAACAGAGATACAGAAAAACTTATAATAAAGTATTTTTAAAACCTCGACAATACTTCCATCATTGCCGGACGACGTTTATATTTTATCCGGAACTCTGCAACCAACCTTTTCACTGCTGCCTGCCCCTCATTAAGTTTCTTTGCACACAACAACGCTTGTGCTATATATTCATAATGAGTCCGTCCCATATTCTGTTCTGCGTAATCATTCAACAAAGAAGTATATATAGCAATCAATTGCTCCGAATGAGTGTCTTTCAGATAATAAGAATACTTCATCAATGCTTCCAGTTGATGATACCTGGTTGATGATAGCAATTTGAACAAACGCTCATTATCCCTTTCTTTCACATAAATTTCAGCCTCATCATTCGCGCCAAAAGAAAAATATTCACTAAAATGAGTATCTTCCATCATTGCATCCAGAAAGCTCTTCCATTCTTCTTTCGGAACAAGAGTTTTAAGTTTCCTATAATATTCTAACTTATCCCTACCTGACACAAACAATAAACGACATGTATCGATGACATCGGAAGTTCGATGAGTCATCTCGTAAATCATCAATTTAGTTTTCAACCATTCATCTATGGTTCCGATATGTTCTTCTTTTTCCGCAATCTCTATTCCTTCATTCAGCAAACGGATAGCTTCATCATATTGACAACAGGCAATCAATTTATCTACTTCCATTTTTCGAATTTCAGTTAAATAAAGGTATTGACGAATCGTATCAGCCGCTTTTTGCTCTTCATGCAATTCGGTTAACAGATTGACTTTCCGAAGAACGATTTGATATAAGTCGTAAGTATCTTTTCTTTCTTCCAGGAGTTTGTCAATCAATTCCAATGCTTTTTCTGCCGGTTGAATGGAAAGATTTATTTGCATCAGCAATTCGTCTATATCATAAAGGTCATAATCACGATAAATAGATATTTTAGCAATCTGCCCCAGTTCCTGAAGAATTTCTGTCTTTTGCTTTTGAGTAATTTTAGGATGCTCGATTACTTTTACCAACAAATCTCCTGCCTGTTCACAATAATCAGAAGGGCAGAGATCATCATTATACAAAAGTTCATCATCATAATTTTCACCGATTGAACGAAGCGTTTGAAGAGCTATAGCGACAGTGCTTTCTATGTTTCCCAATTTCAGAAAGAAATCCGCTTTCTCCAAGAAAAGATCCATCTGATTGAAAACAGCTTCCCAATCACACTCAAAATCATCGTAGCGATTGCGATAACGAGACTTTTTACTATAATTGGAGCTATCAAACACTTTTTGAATCTCTGCTTTATAATTCTTTTCCCTTGACGTTACAGACAACTCTTTAGCTATAAAACGATTCAAAAGGGCTGTTTTAAACTCCGGATGCATAGAGGCATATTCATATATAAATTGTGAAAGTTCTTGTGGTTTAACGAATGACAATAATTGTCCTATTTCCACATAGGGCTGACAAGCCTTGACCGCTTCTTTGGTCTCCTCTAAAACAACGGCTTCCTCTACCTTTGCTTTCATCTTGGAAAAGGCACTGCGACTCACCTTTTTCTCATTATCACGAATTGCCAGTAAGGTGGCTACTACATGTTTACAAATTTCCCCATCATACGGACAATCACAGTACCAAGTCTCTATTTCTTTTCCGTCCATAGATATCTCTACGTTATAATTCACCGTACCCTCTACTGTCGCAGTCCATTCACCGGGCGAATCTTCTTCCAATTCAGAAACAGCCCCTGTTTCATAATACTCTTCTCCGCGCACTAATATTCTATATGGCACACAGCTCTCAAAATTATCTAATGTAATCATAATGAATATTTTACTCTTTTATATAACCTTCTTATTTGTGCCCCCTTCTGTATTTATGTTACATATTTGTCACAATTTTCTTCCTCTTAATTATTTCTTCCACAACACTTTTTATACTTCTTCCCGCTTCCACAGGGACAAGGATCGTTCCTTCCGACCGTGTGTCCGGAAGGCATACCACGAAACAGATTGTCTATCCTTGCCTGCATTTCCGGAGTAATGTCCATACCGGCAGCCTTCATATTCGGACCTGCAACAATACGGGGAGGATTATTCTTCAATTTTTCTTTTTCAAATAAAACGAATGCTTCATCCGAAGAATAGCCTTTCAGAAACCAACGGGGACAATGATTCACATAATCCATAAATAGTTCAATAGCCTCTTGCAGCTCCTGCATGGAAGAAAGTTTATGGCTAATCATTGAAGTAATAATAGACATTGAATTTTCTTCCGTTTGAGCAGTAAGCCACAAATATGCCAAACTGCTATCCGCTTTTTCCTCCGTATATCCCAGTTTCTTCATCATATATACCTTCAATTCATCCCAACACGGATTAGGAATAACGACTAACGGCATCATTCCTGCCGCAAAAGCTTCTTCTTTGGAAAACTTCTTCCTATTTGTTATTTCACGACGAGCATACATTTTTTCTTCCAAATCATCTAAATCGTCCAAAAATGGAGACTGTATACAAATAGTAGAGTTATAACCATCCACCGCCTCAAAGGTTAGCCGCTGTATCAATGCCGAATTAGCCAAACTATCGGCTATTTCTCTTTTCGTCACCGAATCCTGCAAATAGTCAACCAGCATACTTAACAGATCGAAATAAGACAGATAACCATATAAATTTATGATTCCATAAGCATACTGCTCTACCATAAAACGGATTGCCTGCTTTTCCGAAGTCAAATAATTATTTAAATAAGGAGCTACGGCTTCACGCAATTCATCACAAATCATGTAGCGGACTTTACTTTCTTCCAAGTGACAAGTATCCGTCGCTACGAAAGACAGAATTTCCAACGTACTCACCATAAATGAATTTGTAGTTTCTACATACGTATCAGTTCCCGCTTTCACCAACTTATCAAGCAAAGTCAGCTCATACTGTGTCAATCGGGGAAGCCACATGTCGGGGCAAGCCAAAACTGCTTCTGCTAAAAATTCCGCATATTCATCTTTACGCAGTTTTGTGGGAACAGATAAAAGCAAAATTTTCGCCACCTGCTTTAACTCCTCTTTTGTGTTCATTTTCAAGCCATCTACTAATTTTACCGATGATTGAAATAATTCCGACTGACATCTTATCATAACACTTACTCATTAATTGATTCATTCACAAAAGTAGGAATTTCTTATCTGACATCACTATTTTTGAATGAGAATTTGCAAAGGCAATTACTATTTATACCTTTGTGACTTCAACAGAGAATATGATTTCAATAGAGAATTAGTAACCCGTTAAAAGAGAAATTGATTATGCGTTCATTCATAGTATTTCTTTGTTTAGTCCCCACCCTCCTGTTTGCCCGACAAACTCAACTTGAGACACAGTTGAAAGAAGCCATCAAGGGAAAGAAGGCCGAAATAGGAATAGCCGTCATCATTGATGGGAAAGATACGATAACTGTCAATAATGATATTCACTATCCACTGATGAGCGTATTCAAGTTTCATCAGGCATTAGCATTGGCAGATTATATGGGAAAACAGAAGCAATCGCTGGAAACCCGGTTACCCATTAAAAAATCGGATTTAAAGCCGGATACTTACAGTCCGCTACGAGATAAATATCCGCAGGGCGGAATTGAAATGAGTATTGCCGACCTGCTAAAATATACACTCCAACAGAGTGACAACAATGCCTGCGATATTCTTTTTGATTATCAGGGAGGTCCGAATGCCGTAAACAAGTATATCCATTCACTGGGAATTCGGGAATGTGCCATTGCCGGTACGGAAGCTGCCATGCACGAAGACTTGAACCTATGTTATGAAAATTGGACTACTCCGTTAGCCGCAGCCGAATTAGTGGAAATATTCCGTAAGAAGCCATTGTTTCCCAAAGTGTACAAAGACTTCATATTTCAAACAATGGTGGAGTGTCAAACCGGACAAGACCGTCTGGTTGCTCCGTTGCTCGACAAAAAAGTAACCGTCGGTCATAAAACCGGAACGGGAGATCTTAATGCGAAAGGACAACAAATCGGTTGTAATGACATCGGTTTCGTTCTTTTGCCCGGTGGACGTACTTATAGTATAGCTGTCTTCGTGAAGGATTCTGAAGAAAATAATCAGGCGAACAGTAAAATTATCGCTGATATTTCCCGTATCGTTTACGAATATGTAATGCAGCATTAAGATGGAGACAAAGTACGTTCGGTACGAATGAAGATTGAAACAAAGTAATAGAAATTAGAAAATTCATTTATATGAAACTACATCATATCGCTATCTGGACTTTTCGTCTGGAAGAACTAAAAGAGTTCTATGTCCGCTTCTTCGGAGGAAAAAGCAATGAAAAATATATCAATCCCAAGAAAGGATTCGAGTCCTATTTTATCTCCTTTGGAGAGGGAACAGACTTGGAACTGATGAGCCGTACAGATGTACAGAACACTCCCATTGAAGAAAACAGAGTTGGACTGACACACTTTGCTTTCACCTTCCCCAGCCAGGAAGAAGTATTACGCTTCACCGAACAAATGCGTTCGGAAGGATATACCATTGCCGGCGAACCGCGTACTTCGGGAGACGGATACTTTGAAAGTGTAGTCCTCGATCCTGACGGAAACCGGATTGAGTGCGTATATCGGAAAACTGCAAACGAATCGAAAAACAAAGCAAGACAGGAAACTGAAATAGAAAGTATTCCCCCTGTGACGCTCCATACAGAACGTTTATTTCTCCGCCCTTTCGAAGAAAGAGATGCAGAAACATTTTTCGCTTGCTGCCAGAACCCGAATCTGGGAAACAATGCCGGATGGCCGCCCCATCGTACATTGGATGAATCCCGCCGGATACTTCATTCCACATTTATCGACCAGGAGGGGATATGGGCAGTGATACTAAAAGATACAAAACAGCTAATCGGTTCCGTAGGAATTATCCCCGACCCTAAACGCGAAAATCCGCAAGTGAGAATGTTGGGTTACTGGCTCGACGAATCTCATTGGGGCAAAGGGTACATGACCGAAGCAGTGCAGGGTGTCCTCAACTATGGCTTTGAAGAATTGCGGCTTAGCCTCATCACAGCGACCTGTTATCCGCACAATAAACGTTCGCAGAAAGTACTGAAAAAGAACGGTTTCATCTATGAAGGTACACTTCATCAGGCAGAACTGACTTACAACGGAAACATCTACGATCACCAGTGCTACTACCTGCCCGGCATCTCCCAACCTACTCCGGAAGACTATGATGAAATCCTCCATGTATGGGAAATGTCCGTTCGCCACACGCATGATTTCCTGACGGAAGAACATATCCAGTTCTATAAACCACTGGTACGGAAGCATTATCTACCCGCTGTTGAACTTTTTGTTATCCGGAATGCCAACGGAAAGATGGCCGCCTTCATGGGATTGAGCGACGAACTGATCGAAATGTTATTCGTACACCCCGACGAACAAGGAAAAGGATATGGCAAACGATTAATGGAATATGCAAGAGACAAAAAACATATGGATAAGGTGGACGTAAACGAGCAGAATGAAAAAGCACTCCAGTTCTATCTCCATTTGGGATTCCAAGTCATCGGCAGAGATGAAACGGACAGCATGGGCAAACCTTTCCCCATTCTCCATTTGCAACTGCCGGAAGCTGATTCCGCTAATAGAGATTAATTTCCCAAAAACGAAAGCTACATGAACCTACGTGCAAGATTATCCGAACGAGTACACATTGAAGATATCAGAGAGGTACTCCACTTTATACAGGATGATGAACGGCTTAGAGAAGAAATCTACCAACTGATATTCGATGAAGACGCTATCGTCTCCTATCAGGCATTGTGGGTATGTACTCATTTCTCAAAGGCAGATGTAGCATGGTTGAGCCGGAAACAAGAAGAATTGATTGACGCTGCCATGACCTGCCCACACTCGGGAAAACGGAGAATGATCCTGAACCTGATATGCCAGCAACCTGCCGCCGACCCGCCACGAGTGGATTTCCTCGATTTCTGCATGGAACGCATGATATCACGTGAAGAACCAGCCGGTGTGCAATCTCTCTGCATGAAACTGGCTTATCAACTGACGCGCTCCATCCCGGAACTGCAACAGGAACTACGCACAATACTGGAAATCATGGAGCCCGACTTACTGGTTCCTGCCATCCGCTCTGTACGAAGAAACACCCTAAAGGCTATGAAAGCAAAGAAAAATTGATTATTTTTATCACTTTCATTTCAATAAGTACAAATACGTATTTAGCTGTCAAATAAGAATATACCTATCAATCAGAGTATATTCAGATGGAATATTTGAGATATACCCGTCACTGAAATCTGAATACCGATACAGAAAGTAAAAAAGGCTACGAGCTTATTAATGATTTGATTTCCCACCGGTCCCAACCTCTGAATAAACCTCTGCCCTTGTGAAAGGAATACATAAAAGATGGCCGCCATACAAATAATAACAAGCGCAATGACTAAATAATTAATCCCAGTTTGCAACAATTTGCCTTTAACACTGGCAGACGCCATCAAAGTAAAGATAACCGATATACTGCCCGGTCCGATACTGATAGGAAACGTGATGGGATAAAAAATCTTCTGTTCGATATTCTTCCATCTGAAACCATCCACATTCTGGCTGGCCTCTTCTCCTTTATCAGTAGAACCCGAATCGCCCAACAACTCCATTGCCGTCTTACAGATCAGTATTCCGCCTCCCAACTGAATAACGGGAATAGCCAAACCGAAAATCAATAGAAACAGATGCCCTATCACCAACGTCCCTACACCAATCATTATAAAATTGAACGTCAGTTTCTGAATAGCCGCTTTCCGTTGTTGAGGATCGAGGTCTGTAAAAAATCCATTGACAACAAAACCGTTTCCCAGAGGATTTATCACCGGAAAAAGCGCCATAAACGATGACGAAAATATGATGAGAAGATTACTTAATGACATAATTCCTGTTTTTTGATACTTCATTAATATCTGATACTTATCTAAAACAGAAATGGAACGTTATTGTTTTGAGAATATGTTTTTGCGGACAGAAAAAATAGTGACGGTATCCGCTTGTGATAGTGACGGTATCGTTGTTATATACCGTCACTATCCTTATCGGATACCGTCACTATCACAAGTAGATAGAATCTGTGTCTTTTTCAGCTTATTATTAATTGAAATAATAAAGGAATACAGCAATTCCTTCCAGCGCCTTCTTTGGTTGGTCTTTTATTTCGATAGCAAACTTAATTTCTGCTTTTGCCACACCACGCAGATTGGTCAATGAGTGCAAAGTAGTCACCAGACGCACACTCTGTCCTGACAATACAGCCTGACCGAATTTCATCTTATCCATACCGTAGTTAATCATCATCTTCAGGTTATTTACCTGGATAATCTGATTCCACAGATAAGGAAGCATAGACAATGTCAGGTAGCCATGAGCAATCGTGCTATGATAAGGGCTATCTACTTTCGCACGTTCCGTATCTACATGAATCCATTGATGATCCAGCGTTGCATCAGCAAAAAGATTAATACGTTCCTGCGAGAGTTCCACATAATCGGAAACACCTATCTGTTGGCCTACTAGTTTTTCGAATTCTTCATACGAATTGATAATTACTTTTTCCATAAGTCTTATCGTTTTTATGGGGGTTATTTACTATTAAATTGGGGACAAAAATAGGAAAAATAAACTGATATGCCACCAAATTTATAAATAAAAGCAAGGAATGAAGTATTTAGGTATGTTTTACAAACTGGAAGCCTGTTTCAGTGCTTCTGTCAGAATACTGTACCCCTTACCATTCAAATGTAAATCGTCGAGAGTCAACTCCGGATTCAGCCTGCCATCCTGCAATAAACGATTGAATACGTCCAGATAGACAATATCTGTTCCCTGCAATTTTTCGTGTATCTTCCGGTTAAGGATCTGGATAAATTTATTCACAGCCGTACTGTAATCATCATAATCATTACGCGGAAAAATACAGAAAAGATATGTTTTCAGTGAAGGGACGGCAAGAACCGCTTTTACATAACGCTCTACATATTCATCTATATTTTCATCGTTCAACTGATAAATATCATTGGTTCCGAATTGAATGACGACTTGACAATCGGAAGTGTCTACGGTAAAAGACTCCACATAAGCCAGCCCTTCACCGGGAGCACCATAGTTCAGACATTCCCATGAAGGAAAGTAGACATCCAATGCCCAAAATGCCATGTGACTGTTGCCAAGAAAGGCAAATTTAGGTTTCTCTCCCATTCTATTCATGTTACTTCATTCAATAATTCACGGATTTACTTTACTTTTGCAAAGGTAATCACATTCATTCATATATATAAACCGATGATACATTTTTTCAAGCAACCCATTTCTCACCTTGCGTTACCGGATAAATTCACTTATCCTTTCCACTATACGCCTCATCCATTGTGCGTGTTGGCAGCGGAAGAAGTGAAAAAACATATCGCGAGCCGGAAGGAATGGCAAGAAGAATTAGCTTTCGGAAAAATGTTCGGGGTACTGATTGTACAAAAAGAAAATAAACAAGAGACTACAAAAAAAGAAGCAGTCTATGAAATTGGCTATCTCGCTGCTTTCTCCGGCAATCTGGCAGGAAAGAATCTGCATCCTTATTTTGTCCCTCCTGTCTACGACTTATTGCAACCGGAAGGATTCTTCAAAATTGAAGAAGAACAAATATCTTCCATCAATATCCGTATTCGTGAATTAGAAAACAATCGTTCTTATCTCGATTTAAAAGAAAAGTGGAAGACGGAAACAGAACAGGCTAAAGCTATTTTGAATCAGGCTAAAGCAGAACTCAAAGCAGCAAAGGAGGCGAGAGAGATTCGCCGCCAATCCCCCTCTACCCTTTCCGAAGAGGAACAAGCCTCCCTGATCCGGGAAAGCCAATACCAGAAAGCGGAATACAAACGACTGGAAAAAGAATGGAAGAAACGATTGGAAGAACTCGAAACGGAAACGAGACACTTCGAGACTGAAATAGAACAACTGAAAACCGAACGGAAAGAACGTTCGGCAGCCTTGCAAAGAAAGTTGTTCGAGCAGTTCCGGATGCTGAATGCCAGAGGAGAAGTGAAAGACCTATACACAATCTTCGAGCAGACAGTTCAGAAAGTTCCTCCTGCCGGTGCGGGTGAATGTGCTTTGCCTAAGTTGTTGCAATATGCATATCTTCATCAATTAAAGCCATTGGCTATGGCTGAATTCTGGTGGGGCGACTCTCCTAAAAACGAAATCCGGCATCATGGATATTATTATCCTTCCTGCAAGGGAAAATGTGAACCTATTTTGCATCACATGTTGCAAGGATTGGAAGTAGACGAGAATCCGTTGCTGAACTCCATCCATGAGGATGAAGAACTGGAAATCGTATATGAAGATGAATGGTTAGTGGTAGTCAATAAGCCGGCAGGAATGTTGTCCGTTCCGGGAAAGGAGGAGGACAGAGATTCAGTCTATCATCGCCTGAAAAAGAAGTATCCCGATGCTACCGGACCTATGATTGTACATCGCCTTGATATGGCGACTTCCGGATTATTGCTCGTAGCTAAAACGAAAGAGGTACATCAACATTTGCAGGCACAATTTGCAAGCAGAAGTATCAAGAAACGCTATGTAGCCGTGTTGGATGGGGTAACAGCAACAGTAGAGAAGACAGCACTGCCGCCCGGAAGAACAGGAAGAATCGAACTCCCTCTCTGTTTGAATCCCCTTGATCGTCCCCGGCAAATCGTCAGTAGAGAACACGGGAAAGAAGCGATTACAGAATACCGCATCATCAGTGAATCAGAAAAACAAATCCGTATTGCTTTCTATCCGTTGACCGGACGGACACACCAATTACGGGTACACGCCGCCCATCCGGAGGGATTGGGTTGCCCCATTCTTGGGGATGAACTTTACGGAAAGAAAGCGGACAGACTATACCTCCACGCCGAATATATAGAGTTCCGTCATCCCATCAGCGGAAAGATTCTACGCATACAGAAAGAGGCCGACTTCTAAACAGTAACCGTACTTGTGAAAACCTGCTTCTTCAACCTGCGATAAACGTAGATAAATGCCGGTACGAGGAACAAATCTGCCGCTATCCAAGCCATCGGATCACCGTAGCAGACAGCAATAAAACCGAATGCAGGCACAGCGTAAATGCTGACAAGGATACGCGCAATCATCTCCGCCACTCCCGAAAACATGGCTAGATTGGTATATCCCACTCCCTGAATCGTGTAGCGCAGGATACACAACAATCCAAGCATCGGGAAGAACATACAGGAGATATGCAGGAATAACTCGGTATCCAACAGTATTTCCGTTTCCGACGGATCTACAAAGATCAATGCAAAATATTTGGCTCCCACCATCAGAAGAACGAATGTAAATGCCGCATAAACGATCATCATCAAAGCACTCGCCTTAATTCCCAACCAGACACGCTCCGGTTTTCCTGCCCCATAATTCTGTCCGCTATACGTAGCCATCGCAATTCCCAGACTCTCGAACGTGCAGATAAAGAACATCTTGATGCGCATAGCAGACGTAAAAGCTGCCACACACGCTGTTCCCAATGCATTATTCGCACTCTGAAGCATGATGCTGCCGATAGCCGTGATAGAAAACTGCAATCCCATAGGCACACCAATGTAAAGCAGCGTCTTAGCCAGTTTCGACTGGAACCGGCGTTCTTTCGGAGTACCTTGCAATATTTCAAACTTCCGGTACATATAAATGTAGCAGAGAACAGCCGACAATCCTTGCGAAAAGACAGTAGCAATAGCAGCTCCCGCCACTCCCCAGCCAAGTACCAAAATACAGAACAAATCAAGAATGATATTCAGAACAGCCGCAAACAGCAGAAACCAAAAAGGCGTCTTACTGTCTCCCAACGCACGGATAATGCTCGAAAGAAGATTATAGAAGAAAGTACACGGCACACCAATAAACGTGACAAGCAAATAAGCATACGCCCCTTCGAAAATATTCTCCGGCGTACGCATGATCCGAAGAATATCCTCACATAAAATACAGGTGAGAAGAGCAATCACCACAGACATTCCCGCAGCCAGTTTCAGACTGACGGCCACATAACTGCGCATCGTACTGTAATCCCGCGCCCCAAACTTCTGCGCAACGGGTATTCCGAAACCTCCGCAACATCCATTGCAGAACCCGAGAATAAGAAACACCACCGATGTGCTGGCTCCAACAGAAGCTAACGCGTTAATTCCTAAAAACTTTCCTACAATTGCAGCATCAACAAGCGAATACGTTTGTTGCAACAGATTGCCGAGTAAAAGCGGCAGCGTAAACTTTAAAATGAGAGGTAATGCCGGCCCTGCCGTCATTTCTTTAGAAGTTGCCATACGTCTATGTTCTAAAATCGGATGCAAAGATACGGAAAATTCAATGAATTAGTTCTTGATTTGCGTTCCTCTTTTAGTTGACATAAATCAAAAAAATCAGTATGAGAGCATGAGTCTCCCGGTCTATCGTTTCACCAACCGTTTAGGTGAACCATGCCACGAGCATCCCAGGCAGAAGACTTCTGTCAAATCGAACCCCTCCATCGAATCTTCCGGATATTTGGGAACAACTTCACCATCTTCGAGCACATAAACCAGCAGCCTGTCACCCTGTTCATTCTTCACATACATAGCTGCAATCTTGCATTGCGGACACAATAACTTTTTCATGCTGCAAAGATACAGATTGTTTCCGTCAACCACAAACTCTTCCAACGATGTTTCAGAAGCCCGTTCATAATTTACAGTTTATCTATTCTTCCAGAATCCCGGATAAAACAACAGGAGTACACTAAACAATTCCAGACGTCCCACCAGCATCAGAAAAGAAAGTATCCACTTTGCCAGATCAGGTAAAGAATTCCACGAATATGCAGGCCCGCAAGTTCCCAATCCCGGACCGACATTGCCTATACTCGAAATAACCGTACTGACGGACTCGGAAAAGCCAACTCCCAAAAACAAAAGAGCCGTCCACCCAATCAGGATCAGAACCAGATAAAAAGCAAAGAAAATCAATACGGTAGTTACGATAGAAGAAGACACCGTCTGCTTATTGATACGTACGGGAAGCACGGCATTCGGGTGGAGCAGATGTTTGAACTCATTCCGGATGGCACGCGCCACAATCAGCAACCGCATATTCTTGATACCTCCACTGGTAGAACCCGTACACCCTCCCGAAAGCATCGCAATAAACAACAGTAACCACGTGAAAGGAGGCCACATATTATAATCATCCGTAGCAAAACCGCAGGAAGTATGCACCGTAGACACCTGGAACAATGCTTTCCGGAAAGCCAGTTCCCAGTCATAATGATTTTGAAAGACGAGCGCCAACGTGATAAGAAAAGTCAAGATACCCACTGACGCCAGAAACCAGTGTAACTCTTCATCTTTGAATAAACGACCGACTTTTCCTCTCAAACACATCAGAAACAAAGAGAAGTTGATACTGGAAACAATCATAAAGATAGCCACCACATATTCTATATACGGAGAATTCCAGTAAGATATACTGTTCTGCTTGGTAGAATATCCGCCCGTAGCAGTAGTGGCAAACGACTGGCAAATGGCATCAAACAAGCTCATGCCCCCAAACATCAATAAGACAGTTTCCGAAACTGTCAATACCAGATAAATTGTCCACAACCACTTGGCCATGACATTGATTTTCGGATGGGTACGGTCGTGCGTCACTCCCGTAGATTCAGCAGAGAAGAGTTGCACTCCTCCCGTGGTAAAGATAGGAAGAATGGCAATCGTGAAAAACACAATCCCCAAACCACCGATCCACTGCGTCAGGCTTCGCCAGAAAAGCATACCGTGGGAAAGGGATTCAATATCATCGAGAATAGTAGCTCCTGTAGTGGTAAACCCGGACATGGTTTCGAAAAAGGCATTGGTTATCGTATCAATGCTTCCGCTAAAATAAAAAGGAAGCATGCCGAAAAAGGTAAAAAACACCCATGAAAGAGTGACCACACAATATCCGTCTCTCCGGCTCATCTTATTCTCCGCTCCCCGTCCGTAGAGCAGTAACAATCCGCCTACCACAGCATTGATGATACAGGTGTAAAGAAAGTATTTATAATCACTTTCCCCGTAACCAGCCGACACTCCGGCACAAAGTAAGAACATCCCCAATTCGATGAATAGCAACATACCCAGCACACGCCCTATCATCTTCCGGTTGATCATGCTATTATTCTTACTCCGAATATACAGACTGTTATCTGAAATGTACTCTTCCATAACTCATGAATTATCTTGTATGCTCCCCTCATAGCCAAGAGTATGCCAAAATGAAAAGGATGCTGATAATTCACTTATAATCAATGCAATATTTTTTTCATTATGAAAAAGTAATCTCTAAATACCCTACCAAAATGAAAGGGTGATTTTCAAAATAGAAAAAAGTAGAAGGTGTATTTTAACAGAATACGCCTGTATTTCTGCATAATCTTCGCTATCTTTGTCACTTCAAAGTGTAAAAAGAAAGAGATGACAGCATCACACATTGAACGTGAAAAGAAAACAGTAGAATTGATGATCCGCCTCTATTGCCGGAAAAAAGAAAAAAATACAGTTCTTTGTGCCGACTGTGAAGAGTTGCTTCGCTATGCCCATGCCCGTCTCGACCATTGTCCGTTTGGAGAGAAAAAGGGTGCGTGCAAGGAATGCACCGTACATTGCTACAAGCCTGCCATGCGCGAACGAATGCGACAGGTGATGCGTTTCTCCGGACCGAGGATGTTGCTTTATGCACCCTGGCAGGCCATACGACATTTATTGAACCTATAACTTACTAAAAAAATCAGTAATGAAAAAAGCCATTATCATTGGCGCTACCTCCGGCATCGGACAAGAAGTTGCAAAATGTCTGTTACTGGATGGATGGCAAATCGGAGTAGCCGGCAGACGGCAATCCGCTCTCGAAAACCTGCAACGGGCAGCACCGGATCAGATTCAGATTCAAGCGTTGGACGTAACACAGGAAGATGCAGGCGAGAAATTGAATATGCTCATCGACAAGGTGGGCGGCATGGATTTGTTTCTTCTTAGTTCGGGCATCGGTTTCCAGAATACGGAGCTAAATATGGAGGTGGAACTGAACACGGCATACACCAATGTTGAGGGATTTATCCGCATGGTGGATACCGCTTTCATCTATTTCAGGAAAAACGGAGGCGGCCACCTGGCAGTCATCAGCTCCATCGCGGGAACGAAAGGGCTTGGGGTGGCTCCTGCCTACTCTGCCACCAAACGTTTCCAGAACACTTACATAGATGCTCTCGAACAACTTTCATATTTACAAAAACTAAATATCCGTTTTACCGATATCCGTCCCGGATTTGTTGCCACCGATTTGCTGAATGACGGAAAACATTATCCGATGTTGATGGACGCAGCCAAAGTGGGACGCCACATTGCCTGGTCACTGGAGCGGAAACAACGGATAGTGGTGATCGACTGGCGCTACCGGATACTGGTCTTTTTCTGGAAAATGATTCCCCGCTGGATGTGGAAACGATTGCCTGTAACATAAACTTATAATCTAACTGAAAAATGGAACAAAAATTTTGTCAAAGTTGCGGTATGCCGATAGACGACTCAACTTTTGGAAAAGAAACGGACGGTAGCAAGAACGAAGATTATTGCCACTATTGCTATGCGGACGGACATTTCACGAAAGAGTGTACCATGGACGAGATGATCGAGCTTAATCTGAATTATCTGGATGAGTTCAATAAAGACTCGGAAGTGAAATACACAGTGGAGGAAGCACGGAAAACGATGAAGGAGTACTTTCCACAGTTGAAGAGGTGGAAACAGTAATTGAGAAATAAAAGGAGCTTTCAGGCATGAATACATATTCAGACCTGAAAGCTTATCTACTTATTTTCTTTTATAAAATCCGTAAAGTTCGACCAGTCTTCTACACGAAACGCACGAAGATCACGAACTGACGCCTGAAACCAAGGAATACGTTTCAATGCGTCAATTGCACGAAAAAGATTTGCCATATCAGTTTTCTCTGTTAGATATACACTACCCTGCGTATTATAAAACTCATACTGACGCAACACTTTATTTATTTCAAAATAGGCATTGTTATAAGGCTCTCCATAATTGGCACGTAGGTCTGTAATGACCATATCAAAGGCTATTGCATACATACATTATCCTCATTTACAGGAATAAAATATTTCTGCTCACCAAAGAAAATACGGTTAAATTTATCACGAATCGCTATAACTAAGCCTTTGAACGGATTATGTTCAATATCAATTACTGTACCCTCTATCCATTCATCGAGTCCCGTTAACCTAGGATCCACTTTTACCTTTTCACCTTCTTTTATCATAACACTATTTTTCTTCATTGATTTCCAATTACAAAGATAATATTATTTCCTTTTCCGACGAATCAAAAGCGAGTATTTAACCATTTATTTCCAGGTGTCTTTCCAACCACTTCACTGCATAAGAGCACGTTGCTTTCGGTTTCATCCCGTTGGCCAATGCGTAGCCGTAAGCAGCTTTCACCAGTGCAGCAGCTATTCCGCGGCCTTCTACCGGACGGGGTACAATTGTGTGGATAATATCAAGAGAATCACCTATCAGGCGATATTCTACAAAGGCGGTGCGACCGTCTACTTCTGTCTTGAACAATTTTTGTTCGGGCTGATGAATAATTTCGTAATCCATAATTTCTGTTACTTTAAAGTTGGCTTATTGTTCGTTGAGTACTCTTGCAAAATAATCTTGGGTTATTAGCAGGGATTGGGATTAGAGTTGGTCAATCCACTTCAACTGACTCGTATCATATCCACGGCGTTCGGCAACGGTGACGAGTTTCTTCTTGATTGCTTCCGGCAGTTGAGGTGTACGGCTTAGTATCCAGAGATATTTATCGGTACTACTACCTACCAAAGCATAGTTATAATTCTCTTCATCCAGCTCCAAGACGTAATAGTCAGAATAGAAGCTAAGGAAGAAAGACACTTTCAGTTTACCCGGCTGTGCGGGATCGGGTATCTTGGCGTGTCCGTTGGCAGTCTTGCAGATGTCGTAAGGAGAATTACGTTTGCATCCCCGGTTCTCTACACGAATCATGCCGTCGGGACGAAGCGTGTAAGTAGCCGTGACGTCTACAAGTCCATGTTCAAAACGGTTCTCGTAACGGGCTATTTCATACCAGAGTCCCATATACCGGTGCAGGTTGAGAGAGGTAACCGTACTGTGATCCGTACCTCTGAAAAGACGTTCGACATTGGAAATGGAGAAATGAAATCCCGCTTCCGTCAGACGCGTAGGGCGGACTCTCTGACCGGCAGTCAGGAAAGAGGCAGCTTCACCATATAAGATTCGGAAAACTTTTTGAGGAACCACAATCGTTGTCCATGCCTGATAAGCCTTTCCCATCGCATGGGTAAAAGCATTTTGCGAGATCTGTTGCGGGGCAACCAAGTTATATACACCACGTGTTTCTTCGTGAGTGATAAAGAATTCCATTGCACGACAAAGGTCGTGTATCGATATCCATGGAAAAGCTTGCGTACCGGGACCGATGGCGGTGGCTATCTTTGTGGCCTGTAAAGGACGAAGCATCTGCTGCATCGCTCCCCCATCCGGAGAAAGCACTACGCCGAAGCGTGTAATAACGAGCCTGGTAGGTTCGGGACAGTGTCTCGCTTCCTTTTCCCACGCATAGCAAAGATCGGACAGAAAGCCTTCTCCACGGGTACGGGTATATTCGTCCACCTCCGCTTCCGAAGGATAATAGCCTACGGCGGAAGCCGAAATCATCAGTTTCGGTTTCGTCTTGACTGCGTTCAAAGCGCGGATAATACGATTGGTTACGACAATACGACTATTGAAAAGCTCCTGTTTATATTCCGGTGTCCAACGCTTATTAATAGGTGCACCTGCCAGATTGATGACAACATCGCAATGGGTCAATGTCTGAATCAAATAACCGGACATACCTTCGCGAAACATCGACCTTCCCAGAGGAATGATCCGGTGTCCGCCCTTTTCTGTGAGATAATTAGAAAGATGTTTACCGATATATCCGGTAGCTCCGGTCATTGCTATATTCATCTTGATTCATTGTTTATTTAACTCTATTAGAAAAACGTATAAAATGCAAGAAAAGTTCTTTGAAAAAGGCAAAATGAGGTTATCTTTGCAAGATAGACGTAAACATTGAAGCATCCAAAAAGGTTATAAAATGAAAAGACGAATGAAAATCAACTATATTCTTACACTTATATTAGTATTTTGCATCGGTGCTTCCATCCCTGTATTGACAGGCAGCAGCCAAGTGAACGAACAACATTCCGCTAAATCGGAAGTGCCGTATTGCGTTACTCCGCCTACCGTTCCCACACAAGTCACCTTCGACGGGGAAACGATTGATCTCCGGTGCTACGACCGCCGCGAACGGATGGACCGCGAGATGATGGCCTTCACCTATATGCATTCCACCACCATGCTATTGATAAAGCGTGCCAACCGTTACTTCCCCATCGTGGAACCGATACTGAAAGCAAACGGCATTCCCGATGACTTCAAATACCTGATGGTCATCGAAAGCAACCTGAACAACATTGCACGCTCTCCGGCAGGAGCAGCGGGCCTGTGGCAATTTATGCCTGCCACCGGACGGGAATTCGGGCTGGAAGTGAACGATAACGTAGACGAGCGTTACCATATTGAAAAAGCAACCGTTGCCGCCTGCAAATACTTCAAACAGGCGTATGCCAAATATGGCGACTGGATGGCTGTCTCCGCCGCCTATAACGCCGGACAGGGACGTATCTCCTCCCAACTTGAAAAGCAGTTGGCAAGTCATGCCATGGACTTATGGCTGGTAGAGGAAACTTCCCGCTACATGTTCCGTCTGCTGGCAGCCAAAGAGATATTCAATAACCCGCAACGTTACGGATTCCTCTTGAAACGGGAACATCTGTATCCGCCTATTCCTTATAAAGAGGTAACCGTCAACACTTCTATCGACGATCTGAACGACTACGCAAAATCACAGGGAATCACCTATGCCCAACTCCGTGATGCCAATCCCTGGCTGCGCGACACTTCATTGAAAAACAAGACCGGAAAGACATACATTCTCTATATTCCTACACAAGAGGGAATGTATTACAACCCGCAAAAAACCGTTGCCTATAATAAACAGTGGGTCATCGACTAAAAAGGCTTTTTCTTTAATTCCGGCCAAACACTATTGATATGAAACTGAAAGAAAGAATCCATCTTTTTTTGCATGACGAGAAACTGAAACGAAAGTTGTACGTCATCATCTTCGAATCGGACACCCCTGCCGGGAAATTGTTCGACGTGATTCTTATCGCCTGTATTCTGGTCAGCGTATTGCTCGTCATCATCGAAAGTCTGAAAGGACTTCCCACCTATCTGACGACTCCGTTCGTCATTATGGAATTCCTTTTCACCGGCTTCTTTACTTTCGAATACCTGACGAGAATCTACTGTTCACCCCGTCCCCGGAAATACATATTCAGCTTTTTCGGTATCGTAGACTTACTGGCCACGTTGCCTCTTTACATCGGTCTGCTCTTTCCGGGCGCCCGCTATCTACTCATCATCCGTGCCTTCCGCCTGATACGTGTGTTCCGCGTCTTCAAGCTTTTCAACTTTCTGAATGAGGGGGAACGGCTGCTCACTGCCTTGCGTGAAAGTAGTAAGAAGATTGCAGTGTTCTTCTTGTTTGTCGTCATTCTGGTGACTTCCATCGGAACGCTAATGTATATGATTGAAGGAACGCAGCCCAACTCCCAGTTCAACAATATCCCGAACAGCATCTATTGGGCTATCGTCACCATGACTACCGTAGGTTATGGAGATATTACTCCCGCCACCGGCCTCGGAAAATTCCTTTCCGCCTGTGTCATGCTCATCGGTTACACGATTATCGCCGTACCGACAGGTATCGTATCTGCCTCCATGATGAAAGAATATAAACGCAGAAGAGACAAAGAATGCCCCAACTGCCATCGCTCCGGACACGAAGATAATGCAGAGTTTTGCAAATATTGCGGCCACAGCCTAGACCCATCCGAAACCAAAGCGGAAGAGAAATAAGTCCTCTATGATCTACGCCGGACGAAATGCTCGAATAAGACAATGAAAACGCATCCCACAGCATAGCAGGCAATATCTCCCCAATCGAACGTAGAACCCAGCACAATTCGGGCTACACGGTTCGTAACGCCCAATGTTTCCACCAGTTGGAAGTATTGCAACACTTCTACGAAACAGGCAAAAAGAAAGACATAAAACGGCATCCGCGGAATCCCCGTCGGTAGAAAGATACGTACAAAGCTATATACCAGCACTACAACCAGCATATCTCCGACATAGGGACGTATGAAACGGTCGCGCACATACAAAGCTATCAACACCTCAATACAGAAGATCACCAGAAAGCTGATTATATAAAAAAATCTTTTCTTCATTATTTGCTCGGTCGCGGGATTAAACATTTATTTGAATTTGCGAATATACGATAAAATGAATTGGATACGTTCAAATATTGCTAAATGATTGATACAAAAAGGGGAAATAATTGTATATTTATAGTCCTAAGCATTTTTCCACAAACAATAAAAAACAGAAAGGAGATTGAACACATGATGTTGAATATGGATTTTGTAATCCGTTTATTGGTTGCCGGAATACTGGGAGCCATCATCGGACTGGATCGTGAATACCGTGCCAAAGAAGCCGGATACCGCACTCATTTTCTCGTGTCGCTAGGTAGTGCTTTGATTATGATCGTTTCCCAATACGGATTTCAGGAAATTATAAAAGAAAGTAGTGTCACACTTGATCCCAGTCGGGTGGCGGCACAGGTTGTCAGCGGTATCGGGTTTATCGGTGCAGGAACCATCATCTTTCAAAAACAGATTGTACGTGGACTGACTACCGCCGCAGGGATCTGGGCAACAGCAGGTATCGGCCTGGCGGTAGGTGCAGGAATGTACACCATCAGCATTGCCGCCACGATATTGACCCTCGTCGGACTGGAACTACTTAGCTATCTATTTAAAAGCATCGGAATGAAAAGCTCAATGGTTTCTTTCTCAACTCCCAACAAAGACATACTGAAACAGATAGCGGACAGATTCAACTCTAAAGACTACCTGATAGTCTCTTACGAGATGGAAACGCTACACACGGGCGAAACAGAATCTTATCAGGTTACCATGGTTATCAAGTCGAAACGAAATAATGATGAAGGGCATCTGCTTTCGCTGATACAGGAATTTCCGGATGTAACGGTGCAGCGAATTGAATAGTCAGACTTTCGCTCCTCTCCCAAAATGGAAATCTACTTCTGCTTTTCCGTCAGATACTTCCAATAACGTACAGGCATATCCTGCCTGTGCTTTCTCGGATTCATGCGTTCTTTGATACAAATGGCCTTGAAATATGTCTTCCAAAGTTGTTGGAAAAGCTTCTCATCCTTGTCCATCAGGCTTTCGTCCAGCATCCCCGTAATCAAATGGGATTCACGGCTGTCATCATCAAACGAGATAGTCGTCACCTCCTGCAAATCATAATAAAATCCGTAACGGCGTTTCATGTCGTAAATAATCCACTTCTGATCGGCAAAACGATCTTTGAAATGGTGAACGGTCAGCGGGAGCGCATTATACTGCGGTTCGAAAGCGGCAAAGAATGTACCGTCGGCAGCTTTCTGAAAACGGACAAACTGCATCAGGTGCACACGTTCGCCATCCACTTTTTTCCATATTTGCGCTAATTGCAAAACGTCCGGATCACCAAAATTGGTTTCAATAGAGCGGGGGGCATCGATTGCTTTACGGATATATCGAAAAATAAGTATTCCTATTTCCGGAAGTTCCGACAGCCAACTTTGCGTGAGGCAACCCAAAGCAGAAGAGGAAACTTTCTTCTGCAATCCCCGCCACACACGCCCGGCCTTTTCTTCATCGGTCACTACCGTATGCAGCTCATCACAAAATAAAGGCAAAGCATCTCCTTCCGACAACAAAGCATCGGGAAAAGTCTTGCGGAAATAGGCGTCGAACACAGCCGTCAGCAGCCCATCAAAGGTTTTATCGTAAATATAAACATTCATAAAAAACACCAAGCATATTTACTATTCGCCAAAATCAAGCAACAGCTGACGTTCATCCACTTTCTTTTTCGGTTTCGGCAACAATAAGCTGCGCACCCGTTGCGGAGAAAGTTCGTTCACTGTCTGCATCTGGAGAGGCAGTTCTTTGCAAGTGATGAAATATTGCGCTTTCTTCATCACCACTCCTATCTTCTTCAGTTCATAAAATCCCAGCCGCGAAAAACGACGGGAAGCAACAATCAGTTTCGCCGACTTCACCCCTACTCCCGGCACACGGAGCAACATTTCGTAGTCTGCCTTATTGATGTCGACAGGAAACTGTTCGGGATGGCGCAAAGCCCACGAAAGTTTCGGGTCTATTTCGAGATCGAGATCCGGATAAGAATCATCCACAATTTCATCTACCTTGAATTGATAAAAACGCAATAACCAGTCAGCCTGATAGAGCCGGTTTTCACGTACCAGAGGCGGCTGTTTCAATGCCGGAAGACGCTTATCATACGTATTTACGGAAACGTAGCCCGAGTAATAGACACGTTTCATGGTGGGGCGCCCGTAAAGTGCCGACGAAAGAAAAAGAATATCTTTATCCGATTCGGAGGTAGCTCCCACAATCACCTGGGTACTTTGTCCCGCAGGTGCGAAACGCGGTGCGTGGCGAAACTTCTGCCGTTCTTCTTTACTCTCCAACACGCCTTGTTGAATGTATTTCATCGGAGCAAATACGCTTTTATGGTCTTTTTCCGGTGCAAGCAGTTTCAAATTTTCTTCTTTGGGAATTTCAACGTTGACGCTAAGACGATCGGCATACAATCCGGCTTCATTCACTAATTCGCGACTGGCTCCGGGAATACTCTTGAGATGGATATAACCGTTAAAACGGTACACTTGCCGCAAATCTTTGGCTACACGCACAAGTCTCTCCATTGTATAGTCCGGATTACGGACCACTCCGGAGCTAAGAAACAGCCCTTCGATATAGTTACGACGGTAGAATTCCATCGTCAACTCCACCAATTCCGAAACGGAAAAGGTAGCGCGGGGAAGATCGTTGCTACGACGGTTGACGCAATAGGCACAATCGTAAATGCAATAATTGGTAAGCATGATTTTCAATAGCGAGATACATCGACCGTCCTCGGCAAAACTGTGGCATATCCCCCATCCTCCCACAGTGTTTCCCAGCGTTCCCGGCTTATTGGAACGCACCGTACCACTGGAGGAACAGGAAACATCGTACTTGGCAGATTCTGCAAGTATCTTCAGTTTAGCTAAGACGTTTTCGTTCATCATTCCCGATCTTGATTCTTTTCGCAAATATACGATTTAATTTGAGATGCGTATAGAAGAAAAAAAGTTTAGCAAATATATAAATACAAAATTAGTCAATTTTGAAGAAATAAAAAGCTACGCTTATATTCTTATTAACTAAGCAATAGAAAAGATAAGATGTTTACGAACAGGAAAGCAGACAACTCTGGAAAATAAAAAAAGCGATTCATTCAAACGAACCGCTTTTCATGCTATAAATAATTATTTCATTCTATATTAATATTACTCTGCTTCTACCATCCATTTCTCTATATTTCGTGTTGCTGAAGTAAAGTTCACTCCGATTTTAAATAGTTTACGTTCATCGTGTTCAAATGGCAATGCATAATGTTTTTCATTAATTTGCTGCAACGCTTCTTCTGCCGTGCCATTCAACTTAAATTCCATAACATAAATGAATTTATCTGTTTGCAAGATTAGGTCAACACGTCCTTCACTCGTATGATATTCAGCCTTGACATAAAATCCGACTAACTTGAACACTATAAAAAGAACATTTTGATAATGCAACTCTAAGTCACGAACCAACTCATAGGGAGTATCAGCAAAGAAACTTTGCAAGCGACGGAAAAATGACTCATAATCTCCGGAACGTACTTCATGAACAAACTTTTGTATTTCAAACGAAGATTCCACTGCACTAGTATTAGCATAGAAAGGAAGCAGAAATTTAATAAATCCCTGTTCTACTTCACGATTAGGAAATCCCAAACGATAATTACCAAATTCAGGATCATATCCTTTTATAGTAAGATAACCACTTTGATATATCACAGGGATTGGATTGTCGGAAGTTGAATCAATGCTATTTAAAACCTCGGCAGTCGTCTCTTCATGAGCCATGCGATGAAGATCATAATGATGTTTTTTCAACAGTTCCACCAAATAAGTAGGCGTACCCGTCTCGAACCAATAACTACTGAATTCCTGATATTTAAATGCATTCAAAAGGCTGAACGGATTGTATATACCAATAGAATTATGAGTGAAATGATAGCCATCATAGCACGCACGCAGTTCATTGCAAACGTCATCATACGATACCCCTCGAATTTCCGCCAATTCATGCAACTCACTCTCCAGATTATCATGAAGTTCTTGTTCGGTGACACCGCAAATATCTACATAGATCTGACGCATCGATATGTCATCCAGATTATTCAAATCACTAAACACACTGACTTTACCGAATTTAGTAACCCCTGTCAGCATAGCAAACTTTATGTAACCGTCCATAGACTTCATTACACCATAGAAAGCCTTCAATGTATTCCGGTACTCTTCTTGCAACTCATCCCTACCGATTGCTTGCAGCATCGGCTTATCATACTCATCCACAAGAATCACAACACGCTCTCCCGTTTTCTCTGCTGCCATACGGATCAGGGTAACAAAGCGGTCGTCTATCGTTTCATCTTTCGAACATGAACCATATTGCGCTTCATATACAAGCAACTGCCGGTCTACAAGACGAATTAAATCATCTACTGTATCGAATTTCTTTGCATTCAAGTCTAAATGAATGACGGGGTATTTTATCCAATCTTTCTCCAGCTTTCCCATTGCCAACCCTTCGAAAAGTTCTTTCTTTCCTGAAAAATAAGATTCGAGAGTAGAAAGTAGCAAGCTCTTACCAAAACGGCGCGGACGGCTAAGAAAATAATATCCACCTGTTTTTACCATTTGGTAAATCAGCGCAGTCTTATCAATATAGAAATAACCGTCGTTACGGATTTTCTCAAAGTTCTGTATGCCGATAGGATAAATCTTATTACTCATATATTCATATATTTGGGATTGCTACATACAAAGATACACCTTTCTACTTAAATAATTGCCACTATCCATACTAAAACAATTAAAAGTCATGGGGCACTTGCAAAAACCTGTGTTTAGCCAAATATCTTTGAGAGTCTGAATAAG
>ENA-OXTU01000036-OXTU01000036.1-human-gut-metagenome-genome-assembly--contig:-NODE-36-length-64981-cov-78.959246_pt1 | contig 64981 bp, 34 predicted proteins | sample MGYA00249344_ERZ652650 | MGnify/ENA primary metagenome ERZ652650 (study PRJEB26925, sample SAMN05826532) | human gut metagenome | biome: ENVO:2100002; feature: ENVO:00000062; material: ENVO:00002003...
ACAACAAACCTATTGGCAGACTTAAATATGCGCTTATTTAATTCCGCCAACGGGTCCTTCCTTATATTATGTGGATTTGTTTCTCCGTCATATACATAATTCACCAGCTCATTATCACGCAAAATAATACCAATAGACATCAACCCCACAACTTCCGCAACTATATGATTCTGAAAATATTGTTTTCCAAAGTAGTCATTCTCCACCCAGCGTTTCACGCCTTCTTCTATATGAGGAAGCAATATTCGGAGCCATGCCTCAAATTGTATCTGCTTACTTTTTTCTATCAAGTTATCCGCGCAAAGCAAATCATAGGCATAAAGGAACGCAAATACGCCACGTGAAACCAACATACCGGTATTAGGATAGAATTTATCCGGATCGAAATAAGTGCCCGGAGCATTTTTAGGAGAAGACCACTCATTGATTATTTCAATGGCTTTGTGCGCATAGCGTTTATCTTTAGTGATCTGATAGCCAATTGCCAAATCTCTTGCAGCCGACCCGTCACGTATAGCAGCTTTGTAGAAAGACATACTGGCATCTCCCCGATACACATTCGGTTTCCATTTCTTGTCTGCATAACCGTCTATTTCACCTTTCAGTTTTTTCCAAGCTGTTTTCCAAGGCTCAATATCCGAAAGAGCATTTCCCCGCATCAACTCAATGTCCGTACCCGACAGAATCAGGCGGGGATGTCCCGCTTTAATTCTAACCGATTGGTTCTGAGAAAGTGACTTGCCTGCGATGAGAACCATCAAAAACAGTAACAATGATACCTTCATCAACTTGTTTTTCATATAGTAATGATTTTAGTTAGTAACTCTATTCTTTCAAGTGCATGGCTCTATACCTCATTAATGCTTCTACAAAATAATAATCTGCATAAGTCAGAGGTACATCCACTTCGCTATTCTGCGGCAAAAAGCCTACACTGTGTTTAAGTATGAAATTACAGTTTTCTCCCGGCTTTGCCAGATACTCGTCCGAAGCCAGTGTTCTAAGCTGTGTTTCGGCAACAGCGATATATCCTTGTCCGGTTACCTTGTCTACATAACCCGACAGTTCCAGTAAAGCAGAAGCCATAATGGCAGCGGCTGAAGCATCTCTCAAGGCATCCGGAACTTTTGGATCGTCAAAGTCCCAATAAGGAATCTTGTCCTGAGGCATCTTCGGATGATTAAGAAGGAAGCCGGCAATATGCTTTGCCTGTTCCAGATAACGTGGTTGTTTCGTTTCCCGATACATCATAGTATATCCATACAATGCCCAAGACTGCCCCCTGCTCCATACTGATTCGTCACTATACCCTTGCCATGTACATTTCTGAAGTGCATTGCCGCTGATTGTATCATAATTCACCACGTGATAACAACTATAATCCGGTCTGAAATGATTCTCCATTGTTTTGTCAGCATGAGAAATTGCCATATCATAGAAACGTTTATCAACCGAGAACTCCGTTGCTCGACAAAGTAATTCAAGGTTCATCATATTGTCAATGATTACAGGAAACTGCCAATGCAAAGTGCCCGGATGACTCCATGAACGTGTGCATCCTACAGCAGAACGGTAACGTGTAGATAATGATCGGGCTGTAGTAGTGACTATATCCATGCAGGAAGTATCACCCAATAGCCGGTATTTATTTCCGAAAGAACAGTTTATCATAAAACCGACATCATGGTTATCTTTATTATACTTCTGGATCTCGACTCTATCACTCATCTTGGAAGCCATCTCCTTGAGCTGCTCATCTCCAGTATATTCATACAAATACCAAAGAGTCCCGGGATAAAAGCCACTCGTCCAGAAATAAGAATCCGAGGTTTCAAGCGCGCCATTTTTATCTATCGAACGGGGTAACATTTCCGGGATAGAATCCATAACAGAATACATATGCTTATATTGTTCTACCGCCCGGTTCAAGGCATAATCGACCATGTGTTCCATAGAAGGTTCCAAGGTTGTCGTACATCCTGATACCATCAATGAGAGCAGACATATTGCCACATAATTTTTCATATTTTCTTTGCTTATAATTTGAGATATATTAAAAATTTAAAGATCCATCCAAAGGTTTTCTCCTGATAGCAAGAGCAAAAGTAGGAGATTACAGGAAGCAGCATTGGATAAAAAAGTTCCAAAGGTTCTATAATTTTGTTCATATCCCTATTACAAACCGTTTTTTGTTTCATTATCTCAAAAAATAACGATACATTTGTAATTATCGAACCTGCTATCAGATATAAGATATATAATAATAGTCCCCCATTATATGAATCCCTAAGATTAATACCAAAACTAAATATAGGAAGTTCCGAAAACAATAGAAACTTAATTAACGCTTTTAATATATGCCTGAACATAACAGACTAGTCGCTATTATATTTATGCTGGTTTCATGCGTCTCATCCATCGCTGGATTCGAGACGATAAACTTCCAGCATTTATCACTCAATTCCATGTTTCCCCAGATTACGATTAACGGACTTTATCAGGATGAATCGGGTATCTTATGGATTGGAACTAAAGACGGTGTGAAGAAATATAATGGAAATTATATCGAATCTGTCAACTTCATGGGAATAAACAACTGGATACAGTCCAACCTTGTTCCGACAATCTGTGGGGATAAGAAAGGCCACTTATATGTCAATACGGATTACAGCATCATTGAATATGACCTGATAAAAGAGGAAAGCCGTATCATATTCAGCCAGCCCAACACACAGATATTGCCGTCCATCGCCTTCAATTATGGTACCAACTCATTATGGATCGGTTTATTGGATAGCGTCTATAATTATAAAGAAGGTATATGTCAGGCCAAATACAAAATTGATGGCAACAACCTAAGTATCTCATCGCTGAGAGAAACGTCCGGCAAATTATTATATATCGGCACCAAACATGACGGGGTATTTACCATTGATCCATCAGGCAGGCAACAGAAAGTACTGACTACCCGCAGTGAAATTATATCGATAAACGAAGATAGCCGGAACAACATCTGGGTGAGCACCCTGAATGAAGGATTATTCAAACTAACTCCATCGGGCGACGTTATCCAATATACGGAGCCTACCTTAGCCAGCAATTATGTAAGAACAGTATGTGAAGACAACAACGGAAATATCTGGATAGGAACCATGTTGGGATTGAATGTCATCAACTCGCAAACAGGTGATATCAGTTTTTATGGTCTGGAAAAAGAGGGTAGTGCGGGACTAAGCAACCTCTCTGTCTGGATTATCATGAAAGACGATCAAGGCACAATGTGGTTCGGTACCTACTATGGAGGGTTGGATTACTACAATCCGCATACTGACATCTTTGAATATAATAATCTGAAACTGGGACATGCCGGTATCGGACCCGTAATCAGCAAAATTATAGAAGACAAGACAGGACGGATATGGATCAGTACAGAAGGAGACGGGTTGGTATCCTACCTACCCGAAACAGATGCATATACATACTATACGAAAGAGAACAACACAATATCCCACAACAATATCAAGACCTTATATTATGATGATACATCCAGTACAATATGGATCGGGACTCATCTCGGCGGACTTTGCAGTTACTCGATTGACAGAAAAGAATTCAAACATTTCACAATCGATCCATCCGACCATACAAAACGGTCGGAAATCGTTCAGGCTATCATCCGTCACAAAAATATCTTATATCTGGGCACGCTTTCGGGAGTATATTATATGAATCTGGAAGATGGCAGCATTCAAAAGATACATCTTCTCGACAAATACATCTATGCTGTAAACTCATTGATGATAGACAAGCAGGACAACTTGTGGATTGGAGGGAATAACCTGTGCTATTACAGTATCAAACAGAATTATGTACGCAGTCTTGACAAATATCTTGCTAAAATCACCGCTTCTTCCAAGAATACCATTACGTCTCTTATTCAAGATAATAGCAATCGCATCATAGCCACCACATTAGGCGCAGGTATTCTTATTTATCATCCTACTCAAGATAGGCTCGAACAGATAAACAGCAAAAACAGCAATCTCGACAGTGATTATCTAAGCGCCGTTTATCCTCTGTCCGATCATCAGCTTTTGGTCACCAGTGCAAACGGCTTATCCCATATCGATCTCAAAACAAAAAGAAGCTATAATTATAAGTCACAAAACAAATTCGTCTTACCGTCAATGATTCCGGGTGACATAATGAAAAGCAGTGATAACCGTATCATCATGGGAGGAATAAACGGCCTTGCCATGATTTCTGAAAAGAATTTGTTTCCAGAAAGTCTATCCACTAAAATGTTCTTCTCCAAACTATTTGTTAATAATAAAGAAGTGTCGGTAAATGATTCTTCCCGAATATTATCTCGTTCTCTTTTTGCAACAGACTGCATCAGGTTGAAGCATCATGAGAATAATATATCTGTCGAAATCGGAACCAACGACTTCGTAAATCTCGGACAATCCAGATATCAGTATAAACTGGATGGCTATAACAATAGCTGGATTGAATTTCATCCCCAAAAATCAATCAACTACATGAACTTACCTTATGGAGACTATAAGCTAAAAGTAAGAAACATTTCTTTTAAAGATGAAGCCGAACTTAATGAAATCAGTCTGGGGATCACGATTATCCCTCCTGTTTATGCCACCTGGTACGCTTATCTATTATATACGTTGCTAATATTAGCCATCATTATCAGCATTGCCTATTTCTACCGTTCCAAGCTATTGTTAAGAAATTCACTGGAACTTGAAAGGCGGGATAAACTGCAAAAAGACGCGATAAATGAATCCAAAATGCGTTTCCTTGAAAATATATCACATGAGTTAAAAACACCGATCGCATTAATATCCGGACAACTGGAACTTATTCTTATGTCAAATTACTCATTGGCTACTATCCAGAACAGCTTGCGTGAGGTACATAACAGGGCTGCCAAAATGGGTGCTTTAATCAATGAACTACTCGACTTCCTGAAATATAACAAAGAAAATTTCACGTTAAGAATCAAACAGCAAGATATCGTTTTATTCACACAGGAAATATATGATTCTTTCGTTAGCTATGCCGAACTAAAGAATATTCATTTCAATTTTGTGTTCGACCAAAAGAGCCAATACACGTGGTTTGATGAAGTACAACTACAAAAGGTTTTCAATAACATTCTATCGAATGCTTTCAAATTCACTCCGGAAAATGGAACAGTCGAGATTAAAATAACGACTTCTGCGTCTTCCGTAATTATAACATTCAATGATTCCGGCATTGGGATACCCAAAGACATGACAGAACGAATCTTTGAACGTTTCTTTCAGGTAAACAACTCTGTAAACAGAGAACTATCCAACACCGGAACAGGGATAGGCTTATCACTGTCACTCAATATTGTAAAGGCACATCATGGACAAATAACGGTTGAAAGTGAAGTAGGAAAAGGTAGTTCATTCATTGTCGAATTACCAATCGGTAATGAGTACTTTAAAGAAGATAAAAACATCACCATCATAGAGAATCAAAGGAACACAGGGATAATCAATAGCCCGATTAGTATAGAGAATGAAGAAGAGAGCTTGGAAAACCTGGAAGATTTCATCATACAGCAGAAAAAGGATTTCGATCATTCATCGACTTTACTTATCGTTGAGGATGACGATGAATTGAGGAAATTACTCATAGAGATATTTGAACCCATCTTTGAAATCTATGAAGCAAAGAATGGCGAAGATGCATTCAAAATCGCACAGCTCAATTCACCGGATCTTATTTTATCAGATGTGATGATGCCCGGCATCTCCGGTATAAATCTATGTGCGAGGATAAAGTCTCATTTTGACACCAGCCATATTCCGGTCATTCTGCTCACTGCACTTAGTAGTGTGGAACATAATATTAAAGGACTCAATTGTGGAGCCGATGATTATATCACCAAACCATTTAATATCAGAATTCTAATCGCTAAATGCATTAACCTACTAAATAACAGACGAAAATTACAGGAACGATACAAAACTTTAGAAAACAATAGTGCAGAGCAACTGACCAACAATAAGCTCGACCAAGATTTCATCGATCATATAATAAGAATTGTACAAACCAAGTTGGAAAAAGGAAACGGAGATATTAACGTCACCCTGTTATGTTCAGAATTAGGACTAAGCCGGACAAAGCTATTCCTGAAAATGAAAAAGATAACAGGGGAATCTCCTCATTATTTTATTCAAAATATAAAACTGAAAACTGCTGCAAAAATGCTTCGGGAGAATGAAGAATACAACATTAGTGATATCAGTTTCCAACTGGGTTTCAGTTCATTAAACTATTTTGGAAAAAGCTTTAAAGAGTATTTCGGAATGTCTCCTACTGCTTATCGTAAGTTTCACCAGGAACAAAAAGATAATCACTCAATATAGTAATATGGATGCGTGCAAGATACTTTTGTCTTGCACGCTTCACCACTTATTTAAAAGTAATCATAATCTGCTCATCAATACCTTTATCAGGCATGCGCACACTACATATACCAGTTTCTTTATCCCAACTCCATAGTATAGATTCCGTGTCATTCTCTAAATCTTCTTCTAATCGTTCCGGTTTTACCTTCTTTATCTTCTTTCCTTTAGCAGTTACCTCTTTCGGAGCTTTCGCAGAATAAATACGGAATAATAGATTTCTCGGACCGGGAACAGTGTAGCCTTTTCCTTCACGGGCAGAGACGGTCAATTCATATCCATTTGCCAAAGTATTACAAACAATCGGCGTTTTGACAAATTCATCGCGCTGATATCCTAAGTTTTCTCCTTCATCTTCGTAGAGAGTAAAGGTAGCCTGTGCACCCTCTTGTGCAGGGAAAACTTCAAGAGTTAGTGGATATACCGGTTTCTCATGGGTGTAGTTCATCACCGGTATGGTGGGGATGATAGAACCTTGCTTCACAAACATAGGAACGGAGGACAAGGGAGCATCAACCGTAGTCCATTGCTCTCCGGTATAAACCGTCTTCTTGTTATTATAGTCAATCCATGTACCTTCGGGCAGATAGACATTTTTGGTACGAGCGCCTTTCTTCACCACAGGAGCTACCAGCAATTCACGACCGAACATAAATTGGGCATCCGTAGAAAATGTTTCCATATCCATTGGATATTCGAGAAACAGAGGGCGCATGATAGGCAATCCTGTATCATAAGCTTCGCGGGCATAGGTATAGATATAGGGCAATAAACGATATTTCAACTCGATAGCCGCCTTTGCGTTCTTTTCTGCTTCGGGACCGAAAAGCCACGGTTCCACCGGATTGTCTCCCTCGTGGTGAATACGGCTCAAAGGATTAAATGCCCCGAACTGTATCCAACGGGTATAGAGTTCGGCCATAGCCGGATAATCTTCAATATCTCCACAGTAACCAGTAATGTCACAGGAAGAAAACGGTATCAGTCCTAAACCGGCGGAAAGCATTACGGGAATCTGATTGGCTAACTGTCCCCAGCCTTGCAACACATCATCTCCGTTCCCGCTATCACCTGTCCAACCAAACGTATAACGTTGCAATCCGGCATAAGCAGCACGGGTCATTTGGAACACACGACGGTCCGGATTCCTCTTTTCAAATTGTTCTTTCACCACTTTATCCCAAGTCAATCCATAGACATTATGGATTTCATCGTGCATACCCAGATAGTGTTTCATGACGAGACGTTCCGTCTGCTCTTCGTTACTCCAGGCAGGTTCGCCCATGTCCGTCCAGAAGCCGGAGATACCGTCGTCAATTGGTTTCTGCTGATAAGTTCCCCACCAGTCGGCTACGGCAGGCAAGGTGAAATCCACCACTCCACAGTTGCCACCCCAAGGCCAGGGCATATCGTAGCTTTTACCGTTCGTACTGTCCTTTACAAAATAACCCAAACGATCCGCTTCTTCCCATTGCTTTTTGTTGGCTTGTGCAATTACCGGATCTTGAGATACGACTACCTTAAAACCCATCCCTTTCAAATCCGAAAGCATCTTCTTTGGATTCTCATAGTTTCCTTTGCGCCATTCGAAATCCTGCAAGTATTCCGTCCAGCCGATGTCCTGATAGATAATATCACAAGGGATTCCACGTTTCCGGTAACCCTCGGCTATTTCGCGACTTAGCTTTTCGCTTGTCAGCAGACCACGGCATTGAGCAAAACCCAGCGCCCATTTCGGCGGCATGATAGGTTTGCCCGTCAGTCCGACGTATTGGCCGATAATTTCCTTATAGTCCTTGCCGAAGATAAAATAGTAGATCATTTCACCGTTCGGAGCTTCAAAGCTGTAATAGCCGCGACTTTCCGTACCGAACTTGAATTCCGTTTTGTACGTATTATCAAGAAAAATACCATACCGATAACTGCTCATAAAGAAAGGAATACTCTTGTAGAGCGGATCTTCCACTATACTGTAACAGGGTTTGTCACTATTCCACATTTTATAAGATTCGCCACGACGGTCCATCTTTCCTGTCTTTTCTCCCAGTCCGAAAAAATGCTCGTCACGACGGAGCACTTTATATTCCGTCTTCTTTGTTCCTTCACTCACATGCCCCTTGTCGGCATAATCACTAAACAGGAGTTTCTGATACTTATCAAATATCTGAAGACTCAACGGAGATTTATTTACCCGAATACGCAATTTCGGAGTAAAGATCTCATAACAGGCTGCCTGTTCGTCCACATGGACGGTTCCTACATCTTCCAACTCTTCATTAATCACTGCAGAAGAGGCATTCTTCCGTTGCAGCTGTCCATCGGGCGAAAACCAAACTTTGACTACCGAAGGGCTACAAAGCTGTAACTGCAACGCAGCACTGTCCGTCAGGTGAAAAGTCACCTGACGTCCTTGTTGTGTAAAAGAAGTGCATGTATATATCGCATTTTCCGCCCATACCCATGTTGGAAACATCAGACACAATACCCACACCCATAACCTATATCTAATCTTCATACCTATCATTTTAGTTATTCTGCCACAGCCGATTTATTCAGCTAAGCATGCGCAATTAGTTTTATTCAGCCACAATCATTGTCCAGTATTTCAGGGACGGCAATGTGAAAGAAACAACTCCGTTCTCCTGCGTAAAAGCCAGTTCCTGCAAAGCGCCTCCATGTACATCCGGTGAAGCTACCCATAACTTGTTCACTTTGGCCGGCAGATTCATTTGTAAAGCAGCTTTCGTAATCAAGGTCGGTTCCGGCATCGTGCCGTCCACATCTCTCCAGCTAAGGCTGTTTGCTTGCGAGAAGTTAAGAAGATGTATCACCTGTTTGCTGCCCACCTGCTTGGCATAAGTAGTGACCGAACCTTGTTGGGGAGGCCATACATTCAACCTCATTTCCCCGTTGGTACAATTCATGGTGATACTATTTTCCGTACCTCCGTCACGAAGCAGATTCTGATAAGAAGTCAAGAAGTCATAATAATGAACCATCGCTGTTTTCAGTTCTTCGCTCATTGTCAGATTCTCATTCGGGAAGTACTCTTTGCACAACATGTGATCGCCTCCCAGTTCCAAATGCGAACCGCCCAAAGCAAACATGACAGCATCTGTCAGCAGAATACCCGGTGTATTAAATTCCCCCCGGTTATCCGCCTTGTTATAATTCATATAAGCTGCAAAAACCGTATTCAACTGATAATCGCCATATACTCCATTTTCATAAAGAATAGCTTTCAGATTGGTAAAATCAGCCTCATCCGCCCATACTTCATTATAGAAGAAATCCACTTTATCCGTCTCCCCTATCTGACGGGCACCGTAACGGCTCACCGCATTCATCACCAAACTCTTGTCCGGATGCACCTGCTTCATTGCCTCTATAAAAGAGGCATATCCCTCACGCAAGTTAACAGGAATACCACTATAATTATAAAGCGTGCTACGTCGTCCCAACTGGTCTATCTGATAACCGTCGAAAGCGAAGTTTGCATATACATCGTCATTCCTTTCGCCCAGATATTTCTGCCATTCCTTGTTAGAAGGGTCTACCAGATAGATATTACTTTTCCATCCGCCCGGCAGGTCATGGCTGTCCTTAGTAGTGTGAGAAGCATCCTTAAACAGATACCATTCCTCCTTCACTCCATCCGTAGCAGCATCTTTCAACGCTCCGAAACAAAGATTATAAAACATAGACTTCATACCGAAACGATGCTGCGCTTCAATGTAATTTTTCACCGAACTTGTATAAACTTCCCGGTTAGCGATATCCATATATACCTCATCCAACTGTGTACGTGTACCTCCCAACGGCCAATGATGTTTATTATGCCAATCCTGGAACTGCACCCAGTTAATATGATGACGGTTCAGATACTCCATCTCTTCCTGTGTCTTTTCGGCTGTCTTCTCCTGACTGAAATCAGCGACAAAACCATAACGCGGGAAACGTGCCGGATCACTGGATACATCTACCGCAATCGTACCGACTATTACATCCGTTCCGTTCTCCTGACGGTAAAGCTCTGCCATGTACCCTTTAAAATCAGTGGTAGGCGGTTGCCATGTCCAGCTCGTACCATTTACCGATTCTTCTCCCACCGTTTCACCCGAAAGGCGATAACGTACTTTAGTTCCGGCAGGCAGAGCGTCATCCGCTGTAAACACCACTTTCTCTCCCGGTTTGTAGAAAGCCTTGTCTGTCGACAGGTCTACACTCAAATCCGATGTTACCGGAGTCACTTCGGTGACACCGCCCGAAGCTCCTCCATTCTGTTGGTTCGACTCATTATCATCACTGCAAGCCATACACAGGAAAGCAGCTACCAGATATATTATTTTTTTCATCTTGAATTCTTGTTTTATTGTTTCACAATCGAGATCGTCTCTTTCAACTGGTCAACCGTAATCTGATAAGAACCGGCCTCCTGAATATTCCACTTATAGTCCAGACCACCCAAATCTGCATCCGGATACATACTGCTCAACTCTGCATCCGATTTAGTGACGAATAATGCTGTTTCCACTTCACCTGTAGGAGTTTTACCGTTCTTATCCGCCATAAACCAATCTCCGTTCCAGTCAGACTGCTTGTCGCAGGAAATCTTCATCTCACCGGCTTTCAGCGTGCCGCTCCAGGTAAAGATATAAGGACTGTCAGCACTCTTAGTCATCGGTGTAGCATTGTCCAGACTCCATCCGTTCGGAGTCGCCTCACCCACCAGATACAATCCTGCGTAAGGAGTAAACGGACGCATCAGCATCTTTTCTTTTCCTTTGCCTGTATAGAACCATACTTTATAAGGCTTGTCACATTCAGCCTCTTTCATTTGCCATTTATTATCTTCGCCTCCAAGCACTACTGACGTCGAAGTGTACGAAGCATTTGCTACGGCAGGATGGAAGAAAGCATCCGACTGGCCGAAGTCCGTCACAGAGCTAAACTTAAATTCTCCGTCTGCCTTCCAAGGAATCACAGCTCCATAATGGAATAAATCCATCTGAACAGCATCTTTAGACAGTGCCTCAAATCCCCATCCACCATTTCCGGTAAACGAACCGACAATGAAGAACTCTTCAAATCTCCAGCCAATGTCCTCCGTTTCGGTAAGTGTCAGCGTCAGATTGAGCAAGTCTACTTTGACGATATAAGTTGCTTCTTTATCAATTGTAAACTGGTCGTCCGGTTGGTCACCCGATGTACGGTAAGTCAGTTTGAGTGCTTCCCCGGCAGTGACGTTACGGTTGTACGACGGCAAGAATTGTCCCAATGTCGTTATAAATTTCAATGATCCTGCGTTCAGTTTTCCTGTCCATGTAAACTGTCCGTTATCCGTACGCTCCATCGCCGTCGCATTGTCGGCAGCCCATCCATTTGGAGCAGCATCACCAATCAGGTAAAGCGTAGTAGTAACCGGCTGATACGTAGTCACTGTAAAAGCAGTCGTCGCACTTTGTTTCTGCTCTTCCATTCCGGCAACAACCGCTGTGATACGTGCCTCCAACTCCGCTTTCACAGCATAACCGATACCGAACTGCGCATTCAGGAATTGGTTAAGTTCTTCCACTTTCTTAGTCCATTGATACGTTCCCGTACCTAAATCCACCGAATAAGCATTTGCAAAGTCCGTTCCAGCTTTCGCCAGCTCCAGCGTATAAGAGATACGGTTACCGCTTCCATAATTCGTTCCGGTAGTCCATGAGAGAGCGAGCGCTTCCTGGCTATGGTTCTTTTCGTTCAACACCAAGTCCTGCTGATTCACCGAAAGAGTGAGGGTATCATGTCCTTTATCTGTCTCCATATAATCTTCGGCACAGGCAACCATCGTTCCGCCGATGAAAAGAGAGCATAACAACTGATATATATATTTCTTCATGATATTATTTATCTAAATGAATGATTATAAAACGGATTAATAACCGGGATTTTGAGTCATCAGATGATTAGAGTCCATCTCTGTCTGCGGAATAGGCAACAGGAGACGTTCCTTGGTCACATTATTCTTACCGATGGATTTCAAGAATGTCAATGCATAATTTCCATTATCCACACGGATCATATCAAACCAGCGGTGTCCTTCAAAGGCAAGCTCCATCCGGCGTTCGTGAATAATCTTCTCCCTCATTTCAGTCTGCGTCAGAGTAGTCGGCACATCTGCCAGTCCGGCACGTTTGCGGACGATATTCAATGGTTCGGCAGCCTGGTCGGGATGTCCCTGCTCGTTCAATGCTTCCGCTTTCTTCAATAGAACATCTGCATAGCGATACACTACGAAGTTGTTGGGATTGGTATTATACTCCGGAGAAATAGTTTTCGACACAAGGAACTTGCGTACATTATAACCTGTATTCGACCAGGAACGTCTGTATTCCATGCCGTCAAAAGCGGGACAACCTTGATATAAGACAGTGACGTCTTTCCGCAAATCACCGTCTTCGTATTGCTTGACAAACTCTTCCGTAGGCAGGTTCCATCCATAAGCACCGGCCACCAGACTTGAGTTACGAGGTCCCATGAAAGTCGACAGCCAGGATGATTGGTTATCACCGCCCCAGAAATCATATTCCGTACTACCGGAATATTGTACTTCGAAAAGAGATTCCCTACCATTATTAATTGTTGCGTCAAAGTTATCGGCATAATTGCATTGAGTCAGATCATATCCCATTGCAGCAATGTTATTGCACAAAGTCACTACTTCATTATAATAGTCGCGATGATTGGGAGCCAATGTCAGGTAAATATCCGCCAGCATCGCCATTGCAGCTTCTTTGCAGGCACGTCCTCTATCACTGTCTCCATAACTGCTTTTCGGAGGAAGCATATTTACTGCATTCTTGCAGTCAGAAAAAATCTGGGCATATACCTCATCTACCGTATTACGGGCAATATCCGTAGATTCTCCCGGTTCAAACGGCGTTAAGCGCAAAGGCACACCTCCATACAGACGAACCAGAATATAGTAGTAATGTGCACGCAGGAAATAAGCCTCACCCATGCAACGGGTCTTTACCTCATCGGAGATAGCTGCCGAAGGCAGATTGGAAAGCACAATGTTACAACGTCCGATACCTACCCACGGAGAACGCCATACATACAAAGCAAAGCCATTATCACTCTGGGCTATGAAATTGGAAGCCTGCACAGTTTCCAGTCCGTCGGTTCCCCCTCCGGCGCCTACCTCACTGTTACCTGCGATAATATCGAGGCTCCAGATACGCTGGTTATACATATTAGATGACTGAAGAGTCTTGTAGCAGGCAGTAGTCAGTGCCACGGCAATCTCGTTCGTTACTTCCGATTCGGGATCGACGCCATATTTAGGATATTTATCTAAGAAATCGTTGCATGAGGTCAATGCCAGTATGGCAAACATCATCACCAAAGTTGTTATCTTTTTCATATTCTTCCTCCTGATTTAAAAGTTAAAGTTCAAACCCATGCTGAACGTACGTGAGATAGGGTAGCGGCTGCTGTCGATACCATTAACGTCAACCTCCGGGTCAAAGCCGGAATATCCGGTGATAGTCGCCACATTCTCGCAAGAGAAAGAGATGCGGGCATTTTCCAGTTGAATCTTTTGCATCCACTTTTTAGGCAGTGTATACGAAAGCGTAATGTTTTTCAGACGGAGGTAGGAACCGTTTTCCACAAATCGGTCGGATACGCGGCAGTTCTGATTCGGGTCTCCCCAGATAGCACGCGGCATGGAGTTACTTGTTCCTTCTCCCGTCCAGCGGTTCAGTACGGCCGTGGTCTGGTTGTAAGCGGCTGCCATTCCTTCGTTGTCTACATTGTTGGCATTATAAATCTTGTTTCCCGATACGCCTTGCAGGAAAACAGAGAGTTCCCATCCCTTATAAGAGAAATTATTGCTTAGAGAGAAGAACCAGTTCGGATTCGGGTTGCCGATAACGGTACGGTCTTCATCGTTGATAACTCCATCATTATTCAAGTCCCGGAAACGGATATCGCCCGGAGCAGCGCCCGGTTGGGTAGCATGGCGGTTCACTTCATCCCAGTTCTGGAAAAGTCCGTCGGTTACGTATCCGTAGAATACATTAATCGGATAACCGGCTCTAAGCATAGTCACGTATGAGTTACCCATCTGGTTGATGAACATCGGAGTTTCGCTGTTCAAGTCCTGAATTTCGTTCTTGTTATAAGTGGCTGTTAAGGCAGACTCCCAAGAGAAAAGCCCTTTCAGGTTGATAGTACGCAAGGTCATTTCCACCCCTTTATTGCGCATCTTGCCAGCATTGGTGAAAGTTTCGGTAGTATCTTCAAAACCGGAAGTGATAGGAATGGAAGCCTTCACCAACATATCTGCTGTCTTCTTGATATAAGCGTCCAGCGAAAGGTTGACACGTGAATTGAACAGGCTCATGTCTACACCAAAGTTGGTCTGGCGCACTTCTTCCCAATGAATATTCGGATTGGAGAGAGTAGTAGATACCAGAGCGGTGGAGTTGTTGTTGCCGAAAGGATAGACTCCTGTGTTATAGGAAGCAACAAAGCCGTAGTTACCGATTTCCTGATTACCAGTCACACCGTATCCGATACGCAGTTTGAGGTCATTCACCGGAGAGTTGTCTTTCGGGAACCATTCTTCCTGCGAAATACGCCATGCCAGAGAAACGGAAGGGAATGTTCCCCAACGGTTGTTCTTACCAAAACGGGAAGAACCGTCACGACGCACAGTAGCTGTAAGCAGGTATTTATCTTCGTAAGAATAGTTGAGACGTGCCATCAGAGAGAGCAGTGCCCAGTCACTCTGGCTACCGCCAAGACTGTACATCTTCTCGCCGTTGTCCATTTCGTGGATATTATCAAACATGAAGATATTCTTTTGAGCATTCAGGTAATCATAGTTGTTCCACTGGGCGGAAGAACCTGCCATCACCCCTACCCGGTGTTTCTGCGCAAAAGTGTGGTCGAATACAAAATAATTATCCCACAAATAGGTAAATGATTTGTTATCGCTCTTATAGCGGGAAGATTCTTCTACCGGATTCGGTTTCCAGTTGTAAGCCGGAGTAAAGTTGTCGACAAACCAGAATTTGGCGTCATAACCGAATGTACTTTTCAACTTCAGCCATTTGGTAAAGGTGATCTCTCCGGTGATGTTTGCCAGGAAGTTATATCCTTTTGTTTCATTGGTCATCATGTGCAGCGTACCGATCGGGTTACGGATGCTTCCGTACCATTGCGCCTCCTGTCCGGGACCGCTCCAACTGCCGTCCTCATTCTTCACCGGTTGGGTGGGGAGTGCTTTCATTGCATCACCGATGCTATAAGTTCCTCCTTCTTTCACGTCCGTACTGAATGTCAGGTTGGTAGTGAATTTCAGCCATTTATTAACTTGGGCATCGCTATTTGCCTGAAAGTTGAAACGACGGTAATTAACGCTTTCCACAATACCGGACTGGTCAAGGAAACCACCGGATACATAGTAATGTGCTTTTTCCGTACCACCGGAGTAGCTAACCGAATAGCTTTGCTTCACTCCCGTGCGCAGCATTTCATCCAGCCAGTTCGTTCCTGTTCCCAATAAAGAAGGGTCTGCCCAATAAGGGTTTGTATTATCATCATTATTAGACAGCATATCATTGCTTAAAGCGGCATATTGCGCAGCATTCAGCATATCGGGCACTTTAGTGGCATTCTGAATCGCCCAGTTAGCGTTTACCGTCACCTTTCCGGCACCCTCGGCACCACGTTTGCTGGTAATCATCACCACACCGTTCGCACCACGCGAACCATAAATAGCTGTTGCCGAAGCATCTTTCAATACGTCCACCCGTTCTACATCGGCCATATTCAGAGCAGACAATCCCAAGTCGGTAGGTATTCCGTCAATGACAATCAGCGGGTTACTGTTATTGATTGTTCCCAAGCCACGAATTTTAATGGTGACATTATCACCCGGCTTACCGGCATCGATAATCTGCACGCCGGACACCTTTCCCTGCATTGCCTGACCGATATTGGCCACCGGAGAGTCTTTGATATCCTTCACTCCGACAGAAGATACAGCTCCGGTCAGATCACTCTTTTTCATCGTTCCGTAACCCACTACTACAACTTCGTCCAATACTTCCGTATCTTCCTGCAAGGTTACTTTCAAAGAGTTTTTCCCGTTCACCGGAACTGTCTGCATTTTATAGCCGACAAAAGAGATAGTCAGCGTGCTGTTAGTCGGAACGCTTAATGAGAAATTACCGTCTACATCGGTAATTGTACCGTTCGTTGTACCTTTTTCTACCACACTGGCACCGATCACCGGTTCGCCCGTGGCATCTACGACATGTCCTTTTATTGAAATCTGTTGTGCGAATGCACTAAGAGATAGGAACAAGCCCCACATTATTAGTAAGAGGCGGCGTTCAAAGCCTTTCGACTTCATACTCTGTTTCATGTACATTAATTTAAAGTTAATATTAGGGTTACTTTTGTTTTACTCTCTGTGTCATTGCTGAAATGACCGTGAAACAAAAGTATCTACATTTCATACTGCTTCTTAAAGCAGATAGCAAAAATATAGTGATTTATACAGTATCTCACAGTATAAACCACTAAATATAAGAACGTTACAAAATAGAAGTCAGACAAAAAAAGTAGTGGTTTTCTTATTCTTCCACCTTCCCTATTTGCATTACTTTAGCCTCAAATTCATCTCTTTCTCCCACAGCCTTGTTACGGACACGGGTCCGGTAATTATAAATGGTAGTGACGGAGTAACGAAGGAATTGCGCTATTTTAGTGCTGTCCGTAATTCCCAGGCGGATGAGAGCGAAGATACGAAGTTCGGTATTCAGCTGTTCTCCCGGTTTGGGTTGCATCGGTTCGGTAAGCAGGGCATTAAATTCCTCCACAAAACTGGGGAAGAGTTGCAGGAAAGTCACGTCGAAGTTCGCATAAAACTCTTTCAGTTCTTCATCAAGGAATTGGGAAGATTTAATAGCCTTATATAGTTCTTCCACCCTTCCGGCAGCAGCAATCTTATTCAAGGAACGGCGGTATAAATCCATCTTATCGAGATAAGTGGAACATTGGTCCATGTATCTCCCGATATATTCCTCCTTGATATAGTTGGCTTCCGAAAGCGTATGATTCATTTCTTTCAGTTGCGAATTGGAATCGTGAAGTTCTTCGTTCAGTTCTTGCAGGAGCGTATTGGTATCGACCACTTCGCGGCGCGCAGCAGCTACCTTTTTCATCTGTTTATAGACAAAGAAAATGGCAACCAGTAAGAAAACGGAAAGCAGACTAATACATATCAACGAAACTTTCATCTCCTGTTGCTGACGTTTGGTTTTTAATTGATAGGCCTGGTCGATGATAGGAAAGACCTGCGAGATTTCCAACGTACGAAGACGGGCATTGCAAAGAGTGGCATCCTCCAGGGAACATTTCAGATAGTTGTAGGCACGGTCGATGTCTCCTGCTTCATAAACAAGAGAAGCGAGTTTGCGCAACGATACATATTCTTTTACCGCTGATTTCAAATCGGCGATGGCCGAAAGAGCCAGGTAATGTTTTTGCCCCTGCTTATCTCCTTTCAACCGATAGCCTTCGGAAATGGTATAAGTAATCATTGCCTGTGCATGGTCATCCAAAGACGGTTTACTGTAATATTTCATCAGCATATCAATCGCTTCATCGTATCGGGCATGAACGATGTACTTATCTGCCATCACCAATGCATGTCCCAGAGAGTCGGAAGCATTGATCTGTAACAGGGAATCCCGGTACAAATCCGTCATCCGGTAATATTCTTTCTTGGCTTTCTCCGTAACGGCATAATCACCCATCAATCCATAAATAGTGCGATATAGATGATAATAATAGCCATATAGATAGTCGGGCAGTGTTTTCTTATCAATTTTCCCCAATAACTCGAGGGCTTCTTTGTACATTCCGGTAGTTCCCATCACTTCCGCCATATTCATGGCAGAATCATCCAAGTAGTCCAGTTTATTTAAACGATGTGCCAGTTCCTCTTTCCGTTGGGCATAGACAAAAGACGAATCCAGATTATAAGCCCGGTATTCATCGAAAAGACGTCCGCAAAAACCATATCGCTGCTCATCAGAAGCAGCCTCAACCAACAATTTCTTCAAGTCAGCAATTCGTGCCTCCTTTTCCGCTCCATAAGTCTGACGGTTTTTAATGATACCATCAATCTCACGAAGTAACGCATCGGTACTCTTATTATCTTTTGCATAAAGCAGACCAGAAAGGACGATTGTCACAAAAATCAGAATAACTTTTTTCATAGTGCCGTATGTATTATATCTGCAAAGATAAAAGTCTTTCAGAAACTTCCGGCTTTCAGGAGAAGATTATTGCAGGTAGAAAGAACAATCTTTATTAAAAAGAGGAGGTAAATCGGATTTATTATAAACATAATTATTATATTTGTAATAATTGTATTTATAATAATCAGTATGGCAATCGTTAATAACCCTTTTATTGTAGGTGGATACCTATCTCCCCATTACTTTTGTGACCGCGAAGTGGAAACAGAACAGTTGATACGTAACATAACAAATGGAAGAAATGTCGTTATCATTTCTGTGCGTCGCATGGGAAAGACAGGTTTGATTCGTCATTGCTTTTATCAGGATGAGATCAAAGAGCATTACTATACATTCTTCATTGATATTTATGCGACAGCCAGCCTTAGGGAATTTGTATTCGCCTTGGGAAAAGAGATTTTCGAGAAACTCAAACCCAAAGGAATGAAGTTCATCGAACGTTTCTTCTCCGTCATTTCCTCACTGCGCGCAGGTTTTAAGTTGGATTCTGTTACGGGAGAGCCCACCTTCGATATTGGATTAGGAGACATCCATACAGCAGAAACAACACTGGATGAAATCTTCGCTTATTTAGAACAGGCTGATAAACCTTGTATCGTAGCCATTGACGAATTTCAGCAAATAGGCAATTACACAGAGAAGAATGTAGAAGCCATATTGAGAACTAAAGTCCAGCATTGCCAAAATGCTCGTTTCATCTTTGCCGGAAGCCAGAAACACATTATGATGAATATGTTCAACAGCCCGGCCCGACCTTTTTATCAAAGTGTCAATATGATGCAACTAAAGAGCATTCCGCTTACGGCATACAGGGCATTTGTTGAAAGGCTTTTCCTTGAAAATAAGAAACGTATTGAAGAAGAACTGATAGACGAAGTATATAATTTCTTTGAAGGACATACCTGGTATGTACAACTCATGTTTAATGAATTATATATACTGACCGGAAAAGGGGAAGTGTGTGATCGTTCCCTCCAAAGTATTGCCTTGACCAATATCCTGCAGATGCAGGACTTCACATATCAGGAGATTTTCTCCCGCCTTCCGGAAAAACAGAAAGAGGTGCTGATTGCTATCGGAAAAGAACAAAAAGCAACCGGAGTCACTTCAGGAAAATTCATAAAAAAATACAAGCTAAGTACTCCGAGTTCCGTACAAGCTGCACTCAAGGGGTTACTGGAAAAGAATCTAGTCTCACAGGAACAAAATCACTATGAAATAGCTGATAAACTATTGGGAGCCTGGCTACAAAAGAATTATTAGGTTATAAATCCTAGAAATTAATAGTTAAGAATAAGGTTTCATTCCTATACGGTTTTCACCACAGAGGACACAGAGGTGAATCTTGTTCATGACTGCACGGTAATGAGCTTATTATTACTAATAAGTTTCTTAGTTACTTTTAAGCAATCGTTTACCTATTGATAGCTATTTCATTGCCTAACAAGTTTTCGTTTGACAGTTGTCAAACGATAGTTCAACATATGTCAAACGTTCGTTCAACAACTGTCAAACGAAAACTTGTTAGGCAATTGAAAAAGTAATATAAACAAGAGAAAGAAATAAAAGTTGCATATTGACAAGTTATTGTCAGCGATAGTATCTTTGGCTCCTTTCCGCACCGTATTGAATGAAAGTATAGTGATATAAATGGGAACTTGTATATTGGGGTTATTACAATAGTTGACCAAGCAGTACCATCCAAACAATCCGAGATACTACAATCTCTCTTTTGTCAGACTGTAGTACCTCAAATAAAATTTGTGTATTCAGAATAATTATATCAAACAGAATTTCTATATGACTTCTTCCATCCGCTCCAACTCCCATCCGCGAAACTGCATGACGATGCCATGCAACTCGGTGCCGTATATCATCCGGCGTACCTTAGGACCGGCAGCATAACCTTTTATCTGTTCTACAGCTTCTTTCCATTGGGCTTCGGCTTTCGCTCCCGAGTCTTTGGCAGAGAGATATTTTAGTTCGATGATATAGCTGTGCTTCACGTCATAGCGTATCAGGTCAGGCATCAGGAACAGATCACAATAACCGTGGTTCAATTCTACTTCCGGGGCTATCAGGTAATATGCATTCGTACTCAGGTAAGCAGTAAAGAAACCTTGCAGGTTGCGCTCTCCCTCAATAGCGCTGCGCACGGAAGAGTTTTCCTTGTAGGCATGGGCGATAAATTCCAACGTTTCACGCCAATGGCCGTCGTAAGCCATTTCGTAATACATCAGACCAAGGTCGTTCAGATTAATATGTCGATTGTCCTGATATTCTTCCAACAAGAATTCGTAATATTGTTTACGCACGTTATTATTGGGAATACTTAACACCAGATAGTTGCCGCGAGTGGCAGTAATGGTAAGCATACCATAATAAAAAAGCAGACTGGGGAAAATTTCAGGTTTGGTAATATCCGTAGCAGGAAAGGTAGTTGTCAACGTGGTAACAATCTGCCCATCTTCGGTGATTTTACGTAACACTCCTTTGCGGTTACCGTCCAACTTGTCTAGTCGGATAAGTTTTTTCATCTTATTATAATCCGTGCGAGTATTAGGGTCTATCATTTCTTTGGGGGATTTACCCAAAGTCATATAATGACGCAGATAATAAAACACCATGTCACAGTTGAACATCTTTGGGTCACGCTCCAAGCTTTCTTCGGCAAAACAATAATTGTCATACCATGGTCGCATCTCCTCTATCATCGCATCTATATTCGTATTGCCCGGCAACTGCCCGGCATCCTTATAATATTGGAGCATCTCGCGTACATCAGTCTCGCTGAATCCCAACATCATATTAAATTGATGATCGATACTGATATTCCAACCGATATTGAATCCACTAGTCAGGTCGTCCAGCGTTACGGGGCTGACACCGGTCATGAAGATGCGCTCGAACATGCCTTTGAACTTCTTGAAGATTTCGCGGTAGAAGCCACTGGCGTGGGTTAGGGCGTGATAGACTCTGTCACCCTGCTCGTTTAGCACCACATTAGTGAAATTATCATATTCATCCACTATCAGATAAAGCTTGGAGCCGTTATTACGTGCCTTGCGGTCCAGAAAGTTCAATTTGTTGGTAGTGCCGCACTGCGCTTTCATTTCCTCTTCGAAGCCGGGATAATAATAGGACTCATAAATAGAAGCGAAATCATCCAGTCCGCCGCAGCAATAATCATCAAAGTTTTGGGTAAGTGTCCCGTCAAGACCTCCCACTCTGGAGAAATCAAGAAAGAGTATTTGGAAAGTCCCTTGTAACTGTGTAGGATGACTGCCTATCCATAAATTGCTGAAACGCTTTTCGAACTTTTCTTTTTGGGCGATGTCATAATAAGTTCGGAGCATACTCAGAAAGATGCTCTTGCCGAAACGGCGGGGGCGGATAAAGAACAAATTGCTAGGTTGTTTTTCCAACAACGGCAGATACATAGTCTTGTCCACGTAATATTGATTCTGTTCCACCACTTCCACAAAGTTGGAAACTCCATAAGGGATTCTTTTTACTTCTTCCATAATTTGTTCCTTTCTTTAGTTCTCATATTTATGAGATAATGCAAAAGTAGCATATTCCCGCAGAAAGAACAAAGAAAGGGAAAGAAAGTTGGAGTGTTGCTGCACCAGAGTAATGGATATAATCCCTCTTACTTTTTCATGCCATTAGCCGAATAATGTTTATAATGGGTATCCATAATAGAATTAAAAAATGATTGAAGAACCTAATCTTACCTTTTTTCTATCATATAATAAGCAGATATTACTCATTTCTGCATCTTTGTAGCCCAATTCAGTTTTATTCTTTTGATCCCTATACACAGCTTTTTTAACGGGCATTTATAACAACCGCTCCGTCCCAATTCAAGTTCTATTTCTAAATCCCGTGTCCGTTCGTTTAGTTCTATCCACATGCCCCGCAATGCATCCCGCTGTGATTTGGCTTCCCTGTACATTTTGAGTTCCTTGTCGCGTGCCCCTAAGAGAAAAGCATACGCCGAACACACTTCAGATTTACTGATACAAAGCTGCTCCAAGACTTTCACATATTCCGGGCTAATTCCTTTCTCCCTAATCTTCAAGAATCCACGGAGACTCTGATCGTTTACGACGGTTCTGTAATCCTTGAAATATGACATGATTACCTGCATATCCGCCCAAAGTTGGATATACTCTTTTTCAATACCGTATTTCGTGGCCGCTTCTTCTACGCTAATCCATTCTGACATAATGTTCGTTTTTTATGTGTGATACAATGAAAGAGGGATACTCTTTTTATTATATTAGCACAACGGGCATCTACGCCTCCTGCAGTCCGGTGGGCGGGAATTGGTTAGGTTATATTGGGGCATTATGAATAAACCAACCGGATACAAGAAAGGCGTAGATGCTGTTGCACCATTATCCGTCTATGAGGCTTAGCAACACCTTGAGGAAGATAATGATAACAACAGACACCCACGCCAATCGTTTATATATAACACATCTCTTACGGATATGTTGATATACACCGTTCGCGTGGAGTATCTGCTGAATCACCTCTCTCCTTTAAAACTGCTAATTTTCATAGACGAGAGATAATACGCTTTTACTCCAATAAGAAATAAAATCACTTTCCACCTATTTCATCACGCCGATGGGCGGAAAGCGTGTGACAAAGATAAATGATTTATTTGGAATATATTGGAAATAAGGCAATAAATACAAGAAGTTTTGCACTGAATGTTTATAAAATCAATGCCTTTGTGGGCATGTTCCACCATATCTACCAGTTTTGATATGATACCAATGGTATTTGTATTTTGTATCCATTTTTTTGCGCTAAGGCGATAACTGAACAACCCCACTTTTAATTATGTCGAATTCTACACAATTAAAAGTGGGATTGTTCAGCTTCTCCCAAATGCCAAGAAATTCTACAGTGTTTCGATTCCTAAGCCTATTCGAGAAGAAGAATACAAAGGTAAGTACCTTACAATAGAAACAGACAAAAGAAAAACAATTCCGTTAATAAGCTCTCAACCCATAATCGAATCTCATCTTCTTGCTATCTTTCACTTCGATTTTCAACAGATTGTTTCCTTTTCGCAAATAACGGCTATAATCACTGATATTGTATTGATTGTACTGCCTAGTCTGTTTCGCCTCCTGTGCAAAGACTTCCACTCCATTCAACCACACTTTTGCTTCTCCGGCAACATTCAGCCATAAAGACAGATGGTTAAAGTCCTTATCTACATTAAAAGTAGCTTCAGATACTATTGTGGAACGAGGAGGACATTCGAAAGGCAAAGAAGTCATTTTCAGTTCCTGACCGTTCACACCGACAAGGCGGGTATTCTTGCTTCCGTTCTGGCCGTCCGCAATCAAAGTAACAGCTTTCACGGGGGTGATTTCATACAAACGGTTGTGCATCAGGTGCAACAAGCCTTCCGGTATTTTAGTCACTTTCCGGTCATAAGTAATCAAGCCGTTCACTTCCCCTTCCACATCAGTAGTTTGTGTATAGACTGCCGCACTCAATCCCTGGGCAATCAGCGTTTCCAAATCATATAACAGGCGACCATAGCTATCAATCAATGCCATTGCCCCGTCGATATTCTTATACCCCCAGTTTCTCATATTCGGATTCCAGATATGCTCCTTAATCGCCCAGCCATAACCGCCGAACTCTCCCAATACGGAAATACGGTTACCGTTATTCTCCGGCAGAATCATGGAAGTGACAGGATAATTATGCACGTCGTACATATCGCCTACGCCTCTATCCGTCCATCCGGTCACTCCGTTTATCAGACGTGTATCGTCGTACTTAATCACTTTATTCACGATTTCCACCGTATTGTGCTGTCCCCATCCTTCATTGAATACAACCCAAGTAGTGATACAGGGATAGAAACGGAGACGGTCAATCATCTCGAACATTTCTTTTTGCCATTGGCGGGTGTGTTCTTCGGGAGCATTCCAATCAGTAGTAGCCAACGGATTGACATGCTCCTCTTTTTTCCTTGACGTAGCAAAACCGGATACCATATCCTGCCACATCATCAGACCGAGAGAGTCGGCGTAATAATAATACTGTTCCGGCTCCACTTTGATATGTTTACGGATCATATTAAATCCCATCTTCTTCAACTGCACCATGTCCCACAGCATCGCTTCCTCGGAAGGAGGAGTCAGCAATCCGTCGGGCCACCAGCCTTGATCGAGGGGACCGTATTGGAAGATGGGTTGATTATTCAGGCAAATACGATTATATCCGCACTCATCTTTCCGTACATCTACTTTTCTCAAAGCAAAATAACTCTTTACCTGATCTAAAACACGCCCTCCATTGGATAAGGAAATATTCAGACGATACAGTTTCGGAGATTCCGGAGACCATAAGACAGCATCCGGAACGTCTATCTCCATCGTATTACTCAACTTCTGTTCCACCGTCCTGATTACTTTGCCATCATCCAATACTTCTATTTTTACCTCTTCATTACCTTTAGCTCCGGCTATGTCGAAGTTCAGCTTTACGGACTTCTTTTCAATATCAGTGGAAGGAAGCACCTGACGGATATAAGTTTTATCTACCGCTTCCAGCCAGACTGTCTGCCAAATACCCGATACGGGTGTATACCAAATTCCCTCCTGATTGAGTTGTTGCTTGCCACGGGAAATAGATTCCGTATCTGTCGGATCGGTTACAGCTACCTCAATGCTTTGAAGCCCGCTTTTCTTCAAAAACTTAGTAATATCAAACGAGAACGGATTATTTCCTCCTTTATGCGTACCGACCAACCGGTTATTCACCCATACTTGACATTCATAATCCACTGCTCCGAAATGCAGGATAGTAGACTTATTCTTCCAGGAAGGATCTAAGGTGAACTCACGTTGATACCATAGTTTATCCGTAGGAAGAAATGTTTTCTGCACTCCGGACAGAGATGATTCAATCGCAAACGGGACCAGGATTTCCCCTTCAAAGGAAACATTCTTCCGGGGCGTGTTCTGATCCGTTACGGCATACTTCCACAATCCGTTCAGATTGATCCATTCTGCCCGTTGCAACTGTGGTCTGGGATAACTTTGCCACACATTTTCCGGCGTCACCTGTTCAGCCCATACTGTTTTGATTTTATCTCCTTTAGGCTCCCATGCATGGGTAAACACCTGCGACATGGCTCCTAAAGCCAGAGTTAGTAAGATTCTCTTATCCATAAGCATTAGCGGGTTTTATATTCTTTAAAATCTTTCCGTCGATTCTTATTGTAGGTATTCCACATTTTCTGGAAATACAGGACATCACTCTTGTCCGCCCATTCGAAATAGGCCGTTTCCAATTCTTTTGCCATTTCAGGATATTTACCGATCAGGTTGTGCTGTTCGGTACGGTCTTCCTTGATGTTGTACAATTCCCATTCATCTCCTTTGAAGTTGGCGGAAACCAGCTTCCAGTCACCTTTACGCACCATTCGGTTGCCTTCATGCTCCGCATAGATGTATCTTTCGGGCATCTTCTTTCCTTTCACAATCGGAAGGATGGACTGACCTGCCGTAGGCAGAATCGCCCTTCCCTGATATTCTTTCGGATAAGTGGCTCCTGCCAGTTCCAAACAGGTAGACATGATATCGGAGAATTGTGCAGGCTGATGATTCAGTCCGCCTTTGTTCTTCACATGATTACCCCAGGAAATGATACACGGAGTGGAAATACCTCCTTCGTGCGCATAATGTTTATACAGCGTGAACGGCGTGCAGCAAACATTTGCCCAGCCTGTACCATAGTGATGATAGGTTCCGGGCAAACCCATTTGGTCGAGTTCTTCTCCGGTATGGGTATGGTATTCGACTCCGGTCTGTTTGTCGAAACCAAATTCGTGCCATTCGGCACAAGCTCCGTTATCGGACATAAACATGATAAACGTATTGTCCAACTCACCGTTCTTCTTCAATTCATCTACCACCCGGCCGATGTTTGCGTCCATCACATCTACCATAGCGGCAAAAATGGACATACGGCGTGCCAGATCGGTCTGCTGATCTTTCGTCAACGAGTCCCATGCCGGTAACGGATGCGTTTCATCTTCAAACAGACTTTCGGGAACCACGCCGCGCGGACTAAGTGCCGGTTTGCCTTGCATCAGTTTCAGGTCAACGATCCGTTTCCAGCGGGCGTCACGAATCTTGTCCCATCCTTGCATATAGAGAGACATATATTTATCGGTTACTTCTTTCGGCGCGTGCAAAGGAAAATGGGGAGCGTTATAAGCCAGATACAGGAACAAGGGTTTCTTTTCCTGATGTGCCTGGTCGATAAAATCAATCGCATAATCCGTTATCACATTGGTAGCGTAGAAAGTTCCTTCCTCATACTGTCTGGGGGTACGGTCTTTCGGCAAACGGGTATATACCGCCGGATTCCAGAAAGAGTTGAATCCGCCCAACAAACCGTAATACTCCTGGAAACCACGAAGAATGGGATTCGACTTATTCCCTAGATGCCACTTTCCTGACATAGCCGTAAAATATCCGGCATCTTTCAGGACTTCTGCAATCGTGACGTTGTCCGAATTGGAACGAAAACCGGAATATCCTTTCGGCCAGGCAGGATGACTGCCGTCCATGTGTCCCAATCCCGTCTGATGCGGATAAAGTCCCGTCAACAGGTTGGCACGCGACGGGCAACTGCGTGCACTGTTATACATCTGCGTCATACGGACGCCATTCTTTGCCAGCTTATCCAACACCGGTGTATGAATCTCACCACCGAAACAGCCGAGATCGGAGAAGCCCAAATCGTCAGCCAGTATGATAATAATATTCGGCTTGTCCTGCGCATACGTCATCGGGACCAGAGCCAGGCTGCCTGCTATCAATAAAGAAGTTTTCATTTGGTATTATAATTAAAGTTGGGTTTGAATTTACCATTCTCATAGATCATCGGAATTAATCCGGGACGGCACGTCACTTTATACTCTGCCGCCTGTGCCCCACGCGGATTGAAGAACATGGTAGCCCACCAGTTTCCATCCTTATCCTGGAAAAGGTTGTTGTGTCCTCCTCCCGTAATGGCATTGTAGCGTTCGCTATAGGGACCATACACATTATCGGCTGTCGAGATGATGCAGTCATAACTATAACGTGTCTTCGGCGAGGTTACTCCCTTTTTCTCGATATAGGTATCTCCCTCTGACGTACGGTGCGACCATATAGCTTGTACGAGGTGATACTTGTTATCATGTTTAAAGATAAATGCTCCCTCAATATACGGTTCCGGATCGTATTTCTTCTCTTTCAATGTTTTCAGTTCCTCGGCAAATCCGCTCATGTCCGGTTTCATACGAGCGATATAATGATTATGACCGACAAAGTAGACAGTACCGTCCGTATCCTCAAACAAACTTCCGTCGATGTTCGGGAAGATAGCTTTGTCTTTGTTACCTTCGATATTCTCGTACGGTCCTTCCGGTTTTCCGGTCTTACTGCGCAAAATAAAAGAACCTCTCCCGCCTGCCGACTCATTCATGCAGGCTACGATAAACCAGTTCTTCGCACTTTTGATATAATGCATTTCCGGAGCCCACACTGCATGAAAACGGTTGTCCATCGGATCACCGTTGATGGATTTTTTCTGATATTTCTCTCCTGCTTTATATACTTTCGGCTTCTTTTGCCAGGTTCCGTCTTTTTCCATCGACCATATTTGTCCTCTGGCTTCCCAGGACTTCATATCTTTGGAACGCCACAGGTACAAACCGTCGTTCCAGTCCCAGCAATGTCTCTGTCCCGGAAAGTAACGGTCGGGGGTAGAGGTCGTTCCTGTGATATAATAATAACCGTCGGGACCCAGCGTAGCCCAAGTGTCCCTCATCCAATAATCAAATGCCGGCTTTACGAATTTCGGAACACGTAGCTCCGGAGCGTTTGTATTTGCCGTTCCATATAACTGCGCTGATGCTGTACAGATGGAAATAAATCCTGTAAGCAAGATCAATCCTAATCGTCCAATCAATTTCATATATTTCTGTTTTATGTTTACGTATTCTTCCTATTTAAGATAGTTAAATGGATTCTGTTTAAAATGATAGCGTCTTTGCGGAAGAGGTAGTGGGTCCTGCAAACGTAATTCCCATGCCAGCAACCGGGTCAGAAGTTCCGTTTGAATTTCGCTATATTTCTTCTCACCAAACAGATTATGAACTTCCGAAGGGTCTTTCTTCAAGTTATAAAGTTCACCGTTTCCATAATGATTCATTACCAGTTTCCAGTCATCCTTTCTTATCATGCGTGAAGTGCCACTTTGTGTCCAGGTGTTCAGTTCGTCAAAGTGGGCTATTTTGCCGGGAGTCAATGCTCCTTCCTGTTCGAAAGTCAGGGAAGCGTCCAGTCCGACGTCAGCTCCACCGAAGCCTTGTTGAACCACCATGCTGGAGAATTCTTCTTTGGGATAAGCCTTCCCGGCCAACATCGGCCACAAGCTACGTCCCTGAACGCCTGCCGGTATTTCGGCACCGATGGCAGAGCAGAATGTAGGGAAAAGGTCGGCTATCGACACGTGGCCATCCATAGGTGCAGGCTGATTCTTGATCTGATAGCCCGCCCATACCATCGGAATACGTGCCAGGCTTTCGGAAAGTCCGGCTCCTTTACGGATTAATCCGTATTCTCCCCAATAATCACCGTGGTCGGAGAGTACAACAAAGATGGTATTTTCATATTGTCCGCTGGCTTTCAATGATTCGATCAATCTTTTGATCTGATCGTCTATCAACCGGATCATTCCGATATAGTTGGCACGGATTCGGGGCAGGTCCTGTTCCAGGTTGGGGCAGGATGCATCTTCCAGTTCTGCCAGAATACGGTATTTCTCTCCTTTCTTTGCCAAGTCCTTGCGTGATGTCTTCAATACGGGAAGTTTGTCGGGCGAGAACATGGAGTAATAGGGTTCGCATACCTGATAAGGGTTGTGGGGTTCCGGAAAGGATACCCATACGAAGAAAGGATTTTCTTTCTGTTTCTCAATCCATGCCAGTGCTTCGTTCACGATTTTGGTGGGATGCTGCTCTTCCAGGAAGATTGGAGAGGGTTCCAGCCATTGCCCCCTGGCTTGCTGATTCAGGAAACGGGCAGTCTCTTTCTCTGCGGGAGTCGTCTTTTTGTGCTTTCCCCAGTGTCCGTATTCAGACCAGAAATCCAAGTCGGCAGGTTTCAGGTAAGCGTGATTCTTGCCAACCAATGCTGTTTTATATCCGTTTTCTTTCAATACGCCCACTAAGTCCTGTTGATAGGAGATGTCGGGGATATTGTGATTCGTGCGTACGTGAGTGGCGGAAGGAAAACGCCCGGTGAACATGGAACAACGTGCCGGAGAGCTGGCCGGCATCACAGTGTATGCCTTATTGAACCATACATTCTCCTGCGCCAAACGGTCGACAAAGGGAGTCACTTCCAGCGGAAAACCTTCCCTGCCGCACAAATCGGCACGCTGCTGATCGGTCATAATAACCACAATATTCGGTTTGCCGGTTTGCGCCTGGACTGACATAGCCAAACCTTGTATGGCAAGTCCTGTGATACAAAAGATTGTTTTCATTTTATTTATTTCTTATTTAAAAGATCCTATTTAAAACGATATACAACCATGGAAGCGGCCTCCAGTTCGAGCGGCTGGTTCAGATCCAGTCCGACTTCCGTCTCTACCGGTTGGACTTCATTCGGAGCAAACGGTGTGTTTTCTTTTCCCGGAACCAGTACCAGGCTTGTTTTATGTGCCTTGACGGGACGTTTGAAGCCGGAAACTTCCGGTTGTAGAGTGACTTTTTTATCCTGCAGGTTTATCAGTTTCAGGATATATTGTTTGCTGGCCGTATCATATCCCATCGTAACAAAGATGTTCTGCAAACCTTCTATATCCTTGATCGCTGCATCCAGACACACGTCAAACGTGTTATCCCTGAACATCTTTGCCAGGTAGAAGAAGGAAGTCTTTACGCTACTGTCTACTCCATTAATCAACATCGGCAGGAAGATACGGTGTTCCAGAAAGTCCCAATGCCTCATCACCGGACGTTCGGCAAACAAGGGATTCAAATCGCCGTTGCGTTCTATTGACATACGGATGGCTCCGGTAGCCAGCAGGTTATAAGGATATTTTCCGCTAATACCCAATTCGCCGATAAACAGCTCGGCAACACCCCGTTTGTAGTTATCAAAACGATAATGCTGTTCGCAAGCCCATTCGATTGAGTTATAATAATGTTCATCGAACACTTTCACATTCTTCGGGTTGACAAAATTAGGAATATCCTTCCGTTTGTCATCATTCTCTCTTCCGACTACACGGATGACACTATTGGCTATATAAATCAAGTCAGGATATTTGGCGGACAATGCCTGATAAATTTTTTCATAACGTTCCCAATACACAGGTCCGAAATCTTCATTTCCAATCTCGATATATTTTAGCGGGAAAGGAGCGGGATGACCGTTCTTTGCCCGTTCGGCTCCCCATTTCGTAGTTGTATCACCAATGGCATACTCGATGGCATCCAACGCATCCTGGATATAAGCGTCCAGATCGACATCAATGTGTCTGAAATTCCACTGTGGACTTTGCTTCACCCAACCGCTGCAAATCATACCCGTAGGCATCACATACATCGCATCAGCTCCCACATATTCGCACAATTCATAAAACTCATGATAGCCGATTCCGTCGGTACGGTAATAAGGTGCCCATTTGCTCCACTGTCCCGGACGATTTTCAATCGGTCCGAGCGTCTTTTTCCAGTGATACATCGTTTCTTCATTGACTCCGTGCACGATGCATCCGCCCGGAAAACGGATAAAGCTGGGAGAAAACTCTTTCAGGTTCTGAACAATGTCTTTACGGAATACGGATTTTCCATCGTTCCAGGTATCGGACGGGAACAGGGAAACGACATCCATCTGAAATTGTCCTTTCGACATCGGTTGTATGGCAAACATTCCACGCCGGACGTTCTTTTCCGGTTTCAGTTCACCGGTATATTTTGTCCATTCCCGATTCCCTACATTCACTTCGATCACATTGCTCACCCGCTGTCCCAATTCGTCAACCAGAAATACACGTAACGGAGCGGAATAATTCCTGTTCTTCAGAAACAAGGAAAGGCGGTAAGACGTATCTGTCTTCAGGTTCATTCCATAATATCCACGGTTGAGAATCAGGGCATCCGAATGGTTCGCAATATCTTCCGTGACATTAACCAGCATCGAATACTTATTTTCCCCGCTCATCGGATTTTCATCCGTGCGACTGATAAATACAGGAGTATATGATAACGGATAAGTCGTCCATCCAATCAGCGGATCGGCCTGAAACACTTTTTTCTCTTTAACGCGGGGAGCCGGAACATTTTCATAAAGACCGTCCTTCACAGATAATCCGGCAGGCGGTGTAGCTTCTTCAAACGAACGGTTACGTATCAGTTCGGCGTGCAAGGCACCCTCGCCCATCATTCCTATTTCCTCATAATGGAAACCGTACTTTACGGGAGCCACTTTGTGGGTTTTCGATTTATTGATATACAATGTTCCATCGGAGGAAGACAGAGAGGAACTATTCCCATATACCAGAGGTAATGTGAAAAACAGACCGATACCAAACGTAAAGGATTTGAATGTCGAATGATTCATAGCATTTGTTTTTAGAGTTTCACATTGCAAATGTGGTCTTTTCTATCCAAGAAAAACAGAAAAATAATGCTTAATACCTGCAATCATGTATAAAAATCTGTAGCGAAGCGGCAAACTGAACATGAGTGCTGCCCGTTTGAACAATTCTACGACTGTTCAAAACAAAAAAAGACGTATCTTTAGGTCGTGAAAATCAATCAGAAAAGCCATGAGAACCACCTTACTTAAATTCGTACTTTTATTTAGTCTCGTGCTCTTAAATACAAGCTTGTCGACGGGACAGATTCAATATAATAACATACGCTTCAAACAGCTAAGTATAGCTGAAGGACTCCCGCACAATACGATCAATGCAATCACCCAGGACAACCATGGGTTCATCTGGTTTGGTACACGCAACGGATTGTGCCGATATGACGGTTATAATATCAACCTGTTCGCACATAATGAAGCCGACAGCACCTCACTCCGCCACAATTTCATCACACGCTTATATAACGATTCGCTCCGTAACATTCTATGGATCTCTACCGATCAGGGCATCTGCAGCTATAACTACGAGACAGAAGATTTCAGCCGTTACCAGATTAAAGGGAACACTAAGGATGATGTTTGTTTCCTGAACACCAGCGATGGTATGCTTCTGGCAGCTTGTAGCAACGGACTCTATCGCTACAATGAACAAGACAGCTTGTTCGTCCCTTTTCTTCTCGATAAAGAAAAGCCTCATGTGAGATACTTTGCGGAGGACGGAGACAAAACCTTATGGATAGATACCAACAAAGGACTGATGCGATACAGTCTGGAAAAGAAACAGTTCGTTTCCCTCCCGACTCTCATCCAGCCTTTTACACAGCAATGCAACAATGCCGTCCTGATCTCGTCCAACCAGCTTTTATTTAATACTAACAACGATTTTTTCGTCTATCATATACAAAGCAATACCCTGTGTAATCTTTCGAAAGACCTTGAAGTGAAAGACTTCCGGTGTGCGGCAACCGACCATACGGGGAATATATGGGTAGGCACGGAGTATGGCATCTTTGTCTTCAACAAACTCTATCAACTGATTGCACACTACGAACAATCGGAACGGGATTTAAGTGCGCTAAACGATTCTCCCATTTACAGCCTTTATCAGGACAAGGCTCATAATATGTGGGTGGGAACCTATTTCGGAGGAGTCAACTATTATATATTCGGTTCCGACCAGTTCCAGATATATCCATACGGAGCCAGTTTTAATCATTTGAGCGGAAAGGCTGTCCGCCAGATTATCAATGCTCCGGACAATGGTCTGTACATCGCCACCGAAGATGGCGGATTGAACTACCTGAACAATAAGAAAGAAATCACCCGTGCCGAACGGCTGCACAAGCAAATGCAAATTTACGCCAAGAACATACATTCTTTATGGCTCGACAAAGATAACAGCCTGTGGCTCGGACTGTTCCTGAAAGGAGCTCTTCACTATATACCGCATCTAAACCGCACGATAGACTATAATCTACTGTCGGATGAGGTTTCTTCCGGCTTCTGCATCATCGAAGACAAGAACGATCATATCTGGTACGGAGGCCCTTCCGGCTTATTCCTGATCGACAAGAAGAAAGCAAACTCCCGCCCGGAAAAAATTTCATCTCTCCGTGTCTTTAACCTGGTACAGTTTAATGACAGTATACTTTGGGCAGGAACCCGAAAAGGCAGTATATTTCAGATCAATACCCATACACTGAAAGTAACCTCGCTCCCCATCCTGCCGCATACCGATCTCTACATCACCTATATCTACCCCGATTCACATCAACGGATATGGATAGGTACAGACAACAACGGGCTTTATGTATCAGACCGCAACGGTAGCATTATCGCCTTTTACAGTAAAGAACAGTTGGGCTCCAACGCCATCAAAGGTATCATTGAAGATGAGATGAGTAATGTTTGGGTAGGTACCGGAAACGGACTTTGTTGTATCAATTTCCAAACAGGAAGCATTGACCGATATACCACGGCCGACGGATTGCCCATCAACCAGTTCAACTACTCCTCCGCCTGTAAGAAGCCTGACGGAGAATTGTATTTCGGAACTATCAACGGTATGATTTCTTTCTACCCGGAACAGGTACGCTCCGTCAATCCCCGTTTCAACATTGCACTGACTGCCATTTGGAGCAACAGCGAATATATGTCGCCCAACAATGAGAAAGCATTCATCCCTTCCTCTATCTCCGAACTGACAGAGATCACCCTGACGCACGAACAAGCCCAATCCCTGCGTCTCGAATATTCCGGCCTGAATTATCAATATACCGACAACACTCAATATGCGATGAAAATGGAAGGTATCGACAAGGACTGGCAGTTTGTAGGCAACCAGCATCAGGTACGCTTCTCCAATCTGCCTTCAGGAAGATATATCTTAAAGATCAAAGCCAGCAAAGATGGTATCCACTGGGACGAAACGGGCCAAAAGGACCTTGCCATCAGAGTCCTTCCTCCTTGGTGGCTCTCACCGGGAGCATATTTAGTTTATGCACTACTCTTCCTATTAATCATTTACGCCGCATACAGATATACCAAAACGCGTATCATCCTGCTCATGCGACTGAAAACGGAGCATGAACAACGCGTCAACATAGAGAATATGAATCAACAGAAGATCAATTTCTTCACTTACATTTCCCATGACCTGAAAACACCGCTGACCCTGATTCTATCACCTCTGCAACGATTGATCCAGCAGCCACAAATCAGCAACAACGATAAAGAGAAACTGGAAGTCATCTACCGAAACGCCAACCGGATGAATTATCTGATTAATGAACTATTGACGTTCAGTAAAATCGAGATGAAACAGATGCGTATCAGCGTCCGGAAGGGAGACATCATGCACTTTCTGGAAGAACTGTCGCACATCTTCGACATTGTAGCCGGGGAACGGGAAATTGACTTCATCGTCAACCTGGAAGACACCGAAGAGGAAGTCTGGTTCTCGCCTTCCAAGCTGGAACGGATTCTTTATAACTTGCTCTCAAACGCATTTAAATATACCCAGCCCGGCGGATACGTCAAGTTGAGTGCCAAACTAATAAAAGAAGAGAAAGGAACATTTGTGCAAATCTCCGTCAAAGACAATGGCAGGGGGATTCCTAAAGAAGCTCAAGAACAAATATTTGAAAGTTACTACCAAGTTGAGAAGCGCGACCATCGCGAAGGATTCGGACTGGGATTATCGCTTACGCGTTCGCTCATACACATGCACAAAGGGGAAATCCGGGTAGAAAGCGAAATCAACAAAGGTTCGGACTTTATCGTTACCCTGAATGTATCCGAGGATGCTTACAACCCCGATGAACGCTCGTCCGAGAACATCACGACCGAAGAAATACAGAAATATAACCAGCGAATCAAGGAAACCATCGAACTCATTCCCGAAAAGCTGACCAACAAAGAAAAAGATCCTGCCCGGGAATCTATTATGATTGTAGAGGACAATAAAGAAATGAATGATTATCTTGCCAGCATATTCAGCGAGAAATATGATATTATACGGGCGTATAACGGTGCGGAAGCCTGCAAGAAGATAGCCAAACAGCTGCCCAACCTCATTATATCGGATTTAATGATGCCGGTGATGGACGGCCTGGAATTCACGGAACGTGTCAAACAGGACGTAACGACCAGCCATATCCCCGTTATTCTCCTGACTGCAAAGACCGATGAGAACGACCATACGGAAGGTTATCTGCGGGGAGCCGATGCGTATATCACTAAACCTTTCAACGCCAAGAATCTGGAACTGCTGGTACAGAATATCCAAAAGAGCCGGAAACAGAGTATTGAACACTTCAAACAGGCAGAAGAACTGAACATCAAGCAAATAACCAACAACCCGCGGGATGAAATATTCATGAAAGAACTGATGGAACTGATTATGGCGAACCTCACCAAGGAAGACTTCGGAGTAACGGAAATCACAGCCCATCTCCGCATCAGCCGCAGCCTGTTGCACATGAAGCTGAAATCACTCACCGGATGCTCCATCACTCAATTCATACGGACGATCAAAATGAAAGAGGCTAAAACTCATTTACTGAATGGTATGAATGTCTCCGAAGCATCATTTGCCGTCGGTATATCAGATCCGAACTACTTTACAAAGTGTTTCAAGAAAGAATTTAATATCACTCCGACAGAGTTTCTCAAACAGTTGAAATAGAAAGCAAAAGTAACTGCTTCAGAAATTCAACCTACCCTTAGACAACGTGTCAACTATTAATAGAAAAGTTCTTTTGCTCCCTTTGCAAAGATCTCTTCCCTTCATAGTAAAGTTGTCTTTGCCCTATTTCAAACTATAAACGCAAGTTCCGTTTATATAATTGCAAGCTTTGTTTTTATAAACGGAACTTGCATTTATAAAAACAAAGCTTGCAATTATAGTTTGGAATGAAGAAAAAGGAAGTTATCCAACCGGCAAAAAGAAGTTTGGTCTATATCAAAAGGAAGTTAGCTATTAATAGCCAACAGGGCAAGTAGGTATATATTGTAAATCAACTACGCCCAACAGAAAAAGATATCGCCGGTAATTAATCTGCAACATTCACTGATGCAGCTAATTACCGGCGAGCAATAGAAATCTATAATCAACTCATACCTATTCTACCATTCCTGGAAGCGTAAATCAGCTTCCGGATTCTGACGACGAATCAGTTCCTCGTCAACCTGATAAGTGACGCCACCTTTCGTGTACTTATAAGAAAGGGTAAACTTAGGCTGTTTCCCTACAAATTCCAATGATTCGGCTGCAGGATCTAATGTGGCGGATGCATCTGTGATAGCGACGCTTCCTCCGGCTTCAATATTGACGCTTCCATCCGGATTGACTGTCAGATTCACCGACTCATTGTTTTCCAATGTGTTTCCGAAACCCGGTCTGCGTACTTTGTTTCTACCTAACGAAACAAAGTCGCGGGTCATATTCTGACTCAAATCCTTGTTACTATATTCAGTAACTTGCTGGGTGGACAAATTGGTAACTTTCCCTTTCACAAAGTATGTCCCATGATACTGGCTGACGAACTTGACAACTACAATGCTGTAATCCTTCAAATTGCCATTCACATCAGTACTAATTTCATCCTGATTATGATCGATCAACCGGAAAGGGATTGCATAGTGCTTGTTCAAAGCATCATCGTCTTCATAGAAAGCATCGGAGAAAGTCACTTTCACATCTGCTATTGCCAGATTCGGATTACTAATCGTCATCTTGTTCGGATTAGCCAACTGATAATAGTTTTCCGGCATCAGTGTCAAGCCCGTACCATCCAGTAAAGACGGATCGATCTCAAACGTAGCCCAATCATCGGTATGCACCTCTCTTTTACCGCCAATAGCCACTCCCACCTTTATCGACATATCTGTATCGGCTACCAGTGTCCGCAGAGGTTTTTGCGAAGCAAAGTACACAGAACTCTTATCGTAGTCCTTTTCATAATCGTCATAACAAGCAGTCATCAGAATGCTTATCAGTCCTATCCATAATATATTTAGTCTTTTCATTGTAAATAAGTATTTATATCAACAGCACGTTATTCCCAACCCTGATTATTCATTAGATTCTTATTCTTTTCCAGCTCTGCATACGGTAGCGGCATGAAATAGTTTTTCACTTCATATTTCCGTTGTTCCACTTTCTGTACTTTGAAGCTGAATGTACCATCTTCCTTACGGGTAACGGTAACACCCTCCACCTCTTCGTTCAACGGCAATACCCAACGACGCATATCAAAATAACGATGATTCTCGAAAGTAAATTCCAAGCGACGTTCGTTCTGAATCAACTTTCTGAACGAGTCCTTACTTTGAGCCATTTCATCCAGATAAAGATCAAAATTGATACCCCCGGCTTGCGAACGGATTGTTTTCAATATTTCGTATGCAGAATACAGGCATCCTTCGGCTTTCACCGTCGGGTTGCCCCAAGCCTCATTAGCAGCTTCGGCAAAGTTAAGAAGAACTTCCGATTTTCGTAACAAAGGATTGTAATGAACCGAGTTTAAAGTCTGAATCGGATTCAGCATAGCCGATTTCTTGGAAACGAATTTAGCCAGATAATAACCCGTACGTGTAGCATTCTCACTAAACGAAGGAGAATCTTTTCCACCCTCGGACATATCCAACGGCTGGCCGGAATCGCCAAATGTAGCACTATGATAGTAGACATTCAGTGCAAAGCGATTATCCAGTACGGCATAAAGCTGCGTCAGATCGAAATCAGGATCAGACAGATTGACACCGGAACGGACATCGGTTGCCGGATAACCATTCTTCGCATAAAAAGCCTTTACCAGATTATGAGAAGGAGTGGCACGGGCACTTCCGTAGTAGAATGGCGGGAAATGGTAACCTTCCAATAGGTTATTATTAAAATATCTGCGGAAAGCATAATCGGAACTTTCCGTCTGAACATCGGCAATGGAAGAAGCCGTAACAGGAACATAAGTTCCGAAACCTTCCATGCCCAGAATTTTATTGATCTCTTTGGCTACCGCTTCCCATTTTGCCTGATAAACCGTAGGGTTCAGTATTTCGAATTGTCCCATGCCGGTGATCTTCGTCACATCATCATCCTGCATGGCAGGGCTTGCGCTATATAAAAGCGCACGACTTTTCAGAACAGCTGCCGCCGCTTTCGTGGCACGACCGATTTGTGTATTACCAAACTCCAGGTCATCTCCCTGATACACATTCGGTAATAACTCGATGGCATTATCCAAATCGTTAACGATAAAATCGACTGTTGCCTGATAAGTAGGACGAAGAAATTCACCGTTCTGCGCGGCCTCATCCTGCGAAATAAAATGATCTGCCAACGGAATACCCAATGCTTTTCCATTCTTCGCCTTTCCGCCATACATCTTCAATAGCTCAAAATGCCACCATGCACGCAGGAAATACGATTCACCTTCCAGACGCAGCTTGATTTGCTTGTCCACTTCCGGGTCGGTACGGTTGTACTGCACCTGGTCGGTCAAGCCGTTTTCGAGGAAAGAGTTTACATAGTTCAGCATGTTGTACGCATTGCTCCAATTTCCGATCGGGTTGTTAAACGCTGTCATCCCACCCATATTTAATTTATAGACAGAAGAGCTGCGCAGATTAGTCACTGCATTATCGGTAGCACAATCCAGAAAGTTATCTTCAAAACAATCCGGACGGTTGGCTATGCCATTATAAGCTTTATATAGTACGCCTTGAGCAAGTTCCGGCACTCTCCAGGTATCAGAGTCTCCGATCTGCCATGTCACCTTTGTATCCAATGTGTCGTCACAAGCACAAAAGAGAAACAGACCTGCTAAAACGCAACTTCCTAATATATGTTTCATATTGCCATCTATTAATTGTTCAAAATTAAAATACAAAAGAGACTCCGCCTGTAAAAGTACGTGTCACCGGGTAGTTTGTCACACCGGCATTCAGCAGTTCAGGATCCAGATCTTTCACGGAAGAAAGGACAAATAAGTTTGCACCACGAGCGAAAACCTTCATCTTCTTCACTACCGAACTTGGGGAGAACTGATTGAACGTGTAGCTCAATTCAACATTCTTCATACGGAAGAAGCTTGTATTCTTCAACCAGAAAGAAGAATTGCGGAAATTGTTCTCACCGGCAGTGGTTGTCAGGCGCGGATAACTTCCGGTCGGATTGTTTGCCGGATGATAACGGTCTAATGCCAGTTTGGAGTATTTACCTTCTCCATTATTCCAGTAATAAGCATTCGTTGCCCAAGTGTGAACGCCCAGTTCGGAGTATCCCTGAAGATACAAGCCCCAACCTTTGTAGCTTACGCTGAAGTCAATGCCCAATGTGGTACGCGGGAATGAATTTCCGAGTTCCTTTACGTCACGACCATCAATAATCTTATCGCCGTTCAGGTCTTTGTAGGCGATGTCGCCTTCCTGATAATCGGCAAACGTCTGGGGGACATGTCCGTTGATGGCTACATCTTTGCCAAATAATCCTTCGGCAACCAGTCCCATCATAGCATCGGTAGAACGCCCCACTGTATAACGGTATTCTTCACCATGTTTCACCTGGTTCCATTTCAATACTTTATTCTTTGACCATACGAAATTGGCTCCTACCGAATAAGACCAGTCGTTGATACGGTCGCTCCAGGTGAACATTCCTTCTATACCATGATTCAAGACGGAGCCCATGTTATCCTGGTAGGTAAAGTTGCCAGTATAATCCCCGTAAGAGGCATCGACAGAAGCAATGATGTCCGTATGTTTCTCACGGAAATAGTTTATTTCGGTATATAAGCGGTTATTCAGGAACAGGCCTTCCACACCAATGTTCCATTCTGCTGCCTTTTCCCATTTCAGGTTCGGATTGCCCGCACGGACAAAAGTGGAATAGTAAGCCGTAGCGCCATTGTTCGTTGTTCCGAACCGGAAGCTGCCGTCTTGCGACCAGGCACGTTCATACAATAAATGTTCCGTGCTTCTGTCATAGCCCAATATACCGGCGCTGGTTTTCAGTTTCAGGAAGTTCACGTATTCATTGTCTTTCAGGAAATCTTCATTGCTTAGAATCCAGGCAAGGCCGCCCGCTGCCGAGAAGAAGTATTTATTTCCCGGTTTGAAACGGTTGCTTCCCATCAATGCCATGTCGGCTTCCACAGCATAACGGCGGTCATACATATAGTTTAAGCGCAATGCGTAGTTTGCATTGATGATGTCCTGGGTCACTCCCTGATTCGTTGTTTTCGAGTACATGTAAGTCAGCCGTGCCGATACATCATGCTTTTGGTTGAATGTATTCTCATAACCGGCAAAAGCATTCCATCCCAATGTCTGTTGCAAGGTAGTCGACTTCCGGCTTTGTGAAGTGGCTACATCTGTTTTCTTCATCTGGGTGTACATGATTTGTTCCTCACCGGCAAAGTCACGGTATGTCTTGATGGCATACGTCGGATAGACTTTGCTCAAAGAGAGTTGTAAGTAATCATAGTTGTCGAAAGAAAGGAAAGCACCGGCTTTCAATCCTTTTGTCAGCATATCAAGATCAAATTTCAAACCGATATTGGTCTGGCTGCGTGTATAGCGTTCGTCTGTATATCCTCCGTACATGGTTTCCGCATAAGCATTCATCGGCTGCCGGAGACTTGCACCGAATAAAGGAATCCCGTCCGAACCGCCTGCCAGTCCGGTTTCTTCCGGTGACATTGTCAGCGGGTATTCATTCGGACGATGAGTAGACAAGGCCGTAAATACCTGTCCGCAGTCCAGTTGCCCCCATTTACGCATTTCCATACGTCCGGCCACGTCTGCAGATATAGTCAGGAAATCCGTTACGTTGAAGTCGAGGTTTCCGCGAAGCGTCAGGCGGTTCAGTTGCGGAGTATAGCCAACGTCTTCAAATCCGCTCCCTCCTACATATCCGGCAATCAGCGCATAACGCACCCTGTCAGTACCACCCGTCATATCGAATGAAACTTTCCGGTAATTAGCGTTCTGGTTCAATAGCTGGTCGGCCAGATCGACGTTCGGGTAGAGCAGGTCATTGGCTCCTTTGGAGTTTTTATATCCTTCCAGTTGTTTTTGGTTATAGTAAGGAGTCATCCCGTCATTGGCACGCGCTTCATTATACAGATTAGCATACTGATAGGAATTCAGGAAATCCGGTGTGCGTGTCATCTGCACCACTCCTACTTCGGCAGTGGCATTATAAATACGGCGGTTGGCCTTTCCTCTGCGAGTAGTCACCCACAGCACACCATTCGCCGCACGTGCTCCGTAGAGAATCTTGGCAGTGGCATCTTTCAGCAACTCGATACGTTCGATTTCTTCAGGAATCAAATCCGCTGCCGGACGCTCCACACCGTCGATAATAACGATAGCCGTATTCTCCGACATACCATGCTGGCCACGGATAAATAAATCAGGCGTATTATTTCCCAATCCGCTGACCGTAGAGCGGACCTGTAAACCTAACATTTTACCTTGCAGCATATTCGTCAGAGTCAAATCCGGAAATGTTCCGAACTGTCCGTTCTCCAGTACGCTCGTTGCACCTACTTCATTTCCTTTATATGTCTTTCCGCCATCGGCTCTGTTCACCAGCGATTCTTCAGTCAGGAACAGGGGTTCTTTCTTCAGAACAATCTTTTCAGGCACTATATTGCTGCCCGACAGTTTATACACCTTATCCTCATATCCCAAAGCTTCGACCATGACGGTTGCATCATTCTCCACTTTCGTCTGAAAACGTCCCTTTGCATCTGTATATAGAACGACTGCACCTTCTCCACAAATGATAGAAACATTCTTCAACGGGCTACCTTTCTCGTCGGTAACAATAGAAACTATTTCCACCAGAGGCTTCTTCGCCGACTTTCTCTTTGATTTATTCTGCGCGAAAGTCAGATTAGAGCCAACGATAAGGACAAATATCAGCCCTATCAGTCTTATATATCTATTATTGTTTCTCATATACTTTTCTTTATTTTAGGTATCACCATCCGGGGTTCTGTTGAAGATTATCCAAAGCCGCCACTTCATCCATCGGTAGCGGATACCAATAATTACGCTTGTTAAACGTCCGCACGGCTGTCCTCACCGGAACATACTCATAAGTGAAGTCGGTCAACTTATAAGTACAGGCTTTTTCCACTTTCAACTGGTCGGGAGTATAAGAATGGTTAATCGGGGTGGCTTTAACGCCCATAATCGGATATTCACCCTTAAACAAGTCTTCAGCAATCATCCAACGGCGGATATCGTACCAGCGATGTCCTTCGAACATCAATTCCACACTACGTTCCCGGCGATAAGCTTCTCTAAAGTCCACTCCATCCGGCAGTTCACCGATTCCGGCCCTTACGCGGATTTTATTCAATGCCTGACGGGCCGACATCGTACAACCTGTCACTATTGCATCCGGATCACCTGTCGCTTCATAAGAAGCCTCTGCCATATCCAGATAAACCTGTGAAACGCGAATGTACACAGCCACCAAGCGATATAACTGGAAACCTGCATCACCAAACAAAGGAACACTTGCTTCCGGCCAGATAAACTTCTTACACATATATCCGGTTTGCTGGGAACCTCTCGTAAACTGGTTGGTAGAAATAAAGTTCTCGGAATAACCGCCCGAATAAGTGGTCACATAATAAGGAACACCCTGCAAATTCTTTCCCCACTGTTCACCGGGGACAAGGATATTGTTAGTGAGACGAGGATCTCTATCCGAATAAGGATCGGTAGTTTTTACCGCATCATAACCGGAACGCGGATCGGTGATTGGATAGTACTTGCCATCAGCTCCCATGCGTTCGTACATATCTACCGCATTTTGTGTCGGAGCATTATAAGGAGTACCTTCGGCACCGGTCTTGTTATCATAAGGTTGCGTCAACCACTGCGCTCTGACGAAAGCCGACCAGTTGCCGTGGTGCCAACGCAGGAACCATAAGTATTCCGGCTGTGCGAACTGGTTGGAATTAGGCATTAACTGAATACTGCGGTATTCGTCATGATTCATCAGACGATAATATTCGTGGCTTTCGATAGCATTGATAGCCTTCTGCGCACTACGGGCAGCCTCGGCAGCCATTTCTTTTCCATATCCTTTATTTTCAATCGAATTCAGGTCATTCTGCATCAAAGGGCTGGCCGCATAAAGTTGTGTCATTGCTTTTAATGCCATAGCACCCACTCTGTCAGGCCGTCCATGCTCAACATCCGACCAGCTTAATGGCAAATATTCAATGGCTTTATCCAGATCAGTCTGCATCCAGGCATTGGATTCCTGATAAGTTTTACGGGGGAAGTCGAAGTCGTCCGATGCTCCCCAAAGCTGGTCAAAGATAGGCATTCCACCATATCGTTTGATAATTTCAAAATAGAAATAGGCACGCAGGAAATGAGCCTGTCCCAGCAATTTTCTTTTCTGGTCTTCCGTAATCGATTTCACCTGATCGACTCCGTTAATCACACGGTTCACGATACGAAGTCCGGTATAAGCACGCGAAATAGCACTTTTGAAATTCGCTCCATCACTTTTACTTCCTATTTCGAAACGTGTACTCGCATTCTCCAGCCAGTTGCCTGCATTGACAAACTTCGACGGGTCATCATCGCGGACAGACGCATATTCATCGGATAAATTACCTACCGTTACATACGTATTTGAATAGGAGTTGATACCATGTGTGAAGATTAATATATCACCATTCAGAAAAATGCGGTCCATGAACCCTAATAAGCTGTTATAGTCTTTATAAACATCATCTTCGGAAAGTCCGTCATCAGGGGAGCGGTCCAGGTAGTCCTCACAACTTCCGAAAAACAACCCCAGCATAATGATCCATATCCAATTCAACTTATGTCTTCTCATATCAGTAAATTTAAAGTGTCTCATAATCCTAATCTAAAACCAATATTATAACGTCTCACCATCGGATACACATTCTGTCCCGAATGCTCCGGGTCACGACGTGAATCGCCTTTCGAGAATGTCAGCAGATTGGTACCGTTGATATATATCTGCAGCTTTGTCAGATGCACAGGTTGTAGCCAGCGTTTCGGAATCTCATAATTCACTTCCAGATTCTTCAGACGAAGATAAGCATGGTTGGTATACGTATAAGTACTACCCACCGAGTTGTAGTTTCTCTGTACATGAATACTGGGGCGAACGGCTCCGCTCTGAATCGGGGCATCGGCTGTCCATGTGTTCAATGTATTGGGTTGAGCTTTGATGTTACCTGCAGGGAAATCCCATAAGTAAGACGGAATCGCTTCCTTATAAACATCCATGGCACTGTACCACAACATATTGAATCCAAATCCTTTGTAAGAACCTCCCAGCGTAAATCCGAGGGTAGTTACCGGATAGTTCAGGTCTTTCATCGGAACCATATCTTTAGCATCGATCATACCGTCTCCGTTGTAATCAATGTAATACAAGTCACCGGGAATCAGTGTGTTGTGTGCACCGTTGGCAATGGTAGACTGCGCCGAGTTATAAATGTCATCCAACGACTGGAAGTTACCTGTTGCCAGGTACTTGTTTACGTATCCGATTGATTTCCCGGCTTTCTTCAGATATTCACTCTGATTCTTCGGGTCGTCAATAAAGACGATACGGTTCTCGCTGGTGGCAAAATTGAATTTCGCGTAATAATTGAACTTTCCAATCCGATCGTTCCAGGCAATATCCAGTTCGAGACCGTGATTTTTCGTCTTACCCAGATTCACCTGCGGGAAAGCGATACCACTGTCCGCCCAAGACGGAATCGTGTTACGCGTCATCAGAATGTTATTACGCTTTTCATCGAATAAATCCAACGTAAAGTTCAACTTGCCCCACAAACCTATCTCGATACCGATATTCTGTTTAACGGATTCTTCCCAGGTAGCATCCGGGTCGGCCAGCTTGCCTTCTTTATACAAAGGTCCCCAATTACTGGTCTGATATTTACCGAACTGTGTATTTTCGGAGAGTTGCTCGAATTTCTGAATATAGTTGAAACGGGTAGCACCTTTATCATTACCCACCACACCATACGAATAACGCACTTTCAGGTTGGTCAGTATTCCTTTGGTCCATTTCTTTACCCAAGGCTCTTCACTGATACGCCAACCGATAGAAGCGGACGGGAAAAAACCGAAGCGGTGTCCCGGAGCAAATTTTTCCGAGCCGGTATAAGCACCGTTAAACTCGGCCAGGTAACGTTCTTTGAAGTTGTAAGTCACACGACCCACCCAGTCTTCTTCATAAGCCGGGAAGTTCATAACGGCCACATTATCACTAGTCGATTCGTTCATCTTACGGTTGAACACAAACAAGGCACTTACATCATGGTCGCCAAACTGACGGTTGTAATTCAATGCCACTTCATAATACAACTTACGTCCGTAAGCCTTGAATCCGTCATAAGCACCACCGACAGGTAAATCTCCAGGGGCGTTTTCATCCGGATAGCGTTTCTCCGTATAATTATAAGTAATGGTTCCATCGGGATTGTAAATAGGATTGGCATAATCATACACACGATTGATACGGATATGCGTACGTTGAGCAACCAAATCATCTTTACCCAGAATCTTACCCGGCATAATCTGGGTACTCCATGATGAAGAAGTGGTATAAGACAAGGATGCTTTCAATGATAATCCTTTAGTGACAAAGTCCAGTTTCTGATTCAGGATCACGTCATAGAAACCTTGGTGTTGCTTAATGTTACGACTCCCCCCTTCTGTCATCAGACAGACAATGTTCTGATCGGAGCTTAACCCGTCTCCCCATATTCCATTGCTGTATTTAATCGGAAACTCATTACTCGGAGCTGTGAAGAACGTTCCAAAAAAACGTTCATCCGGAGAATCGACATTCTCATAATAGGACGGTTGATTCTGATAACCCATCTTACCGGCCACATTGAATGACAGTTTGGTAGTATTCGTTATATTGAAGTCGAAATTACTACGCCAGTTATAGCGGCGATAGGAGAAAGAAGGATCAAATTCCTCCTGTTTGGTCGTATTAAAGATATCGCCGTCATGCAGATAACCCAAAGAAACGAAATAACTCATTTTCTTCGTGCCACCCCGCACATTCAGGTTGTAGTTCTGCTCGTAACCTACATTCTTTACCATTTCTTTCCACCAGTCCACTTGCGGGAAAGCGTCATTGTAAGGGCCATAGTTTCCGGTAGCATACGCATTTTCCCATGCGGCAATAGTAGATTCGGGAACCAGTGCCCCCCAGTTGGCATCATTCGCCTGGGCTCTGTTATACTGTTTCATGGAAGTCACATAGTCCGACCATTCGGGAGCGGCAGACGGTTGTTTGAAACCAAAGTTGGCAGTGAATGAAATCTCCGGTTTCTGTTCCAGTCCCCGCTTGGTGGTAAGCAAGATAACGCCGTTCGCACCTTTCACACCGTAAACAGCAGTGGCCGAAGCATCTTTCAATACAGAAATGGATTCTATTTCGTTCACATCGACATCATTGAAATCACGCTCGATACCGTCCACCAACACAAGCGGAGCAGCTTCTCCCCAAGTAGACTTACCGCGAATCAACAAAGAGGCCTTGTCGGCTCCCGGCTTCGAAGTAGAGTTGATGGCAACCACACCGGGCATCTGACCTTGCAAAGCTTCGGACACGGAGTTCACGCTACCTACCTTTAACAAGTCGTCTCCCTTTGCCGTAGCAATGGAACCCACACTGGATACCTTTTTCTGAACACCATATCCTACCACTACAACTTCCTCCAGTGTCTCCGCATCCTCTCCCAAAGAGATGACTCCCAACGTTGTCTTATTCTTTAAATCCAGTTCCAGAGTTTTATAGCCCACATAAGAAATGACAAGTATGTCTCCTTTCGATGCTTTCACGGAAAAATTACCGTCAAAATCAGTAATCGTACCGCTGCCTGTACCCTTCACGCGAACGCTGACACCAATCATCGGTTCGCCGGATACTGCATCCTTCACTTGTCCCTTCCAATAGATTTGTTGTGCATGCACACTTAATGTACAAAGCAAAAAGCAACAAAGACAGAAGAAAGAAAAATAAAGTCTGTTCCTTTTCATAAACATTATTTTTAACTGTTAACAAATTCTTTATCTCATAGCACAAATTAAGCGGGAAAATCTTCAAATGAAAGGGAAGAATCTCCTTAAAACCCGTACAAATGTGCAAAATAGATTTCTCTACTACATTTCTGAACAAATCACTTCCACATTGGCTTTATGACGTGTTCTTTGTCTACGGTGATACTGTATAAACCGTCATTTCCTTTCTCCAGGATGAGCGGAACAATACGTGTTTTACGAGGCTGCACGGTAGAATCCGAACGATGGACATGATAGACATAATAGTATTTTCCATCCAGCCCTTTAAACACATCTCCATGTCCCGATCCGTTTTCTCCTACCAGGCTACGATGAATGATCGGACTGTTCGGATGCTTCTTCCACGGACCGAAAGGAGAAGTAGCAGTAGCATAGCCCACCGCATAGTCAATATTCATAAAATGATTGGCGGAATAGAACAGGTAATACACCCCGTCCCACTTCATTACCGTCGGTCCTTCCATCACCGGTGCGGACTTGTAGTTCGGAGTCTTTTCCCAAGGCTCTGTGCAGTTCATACATTGTTTCAACGTTTCCGGTTTGATGCTTCCCTTCTTCATGTCAAACTCGGCTACCCAAAGGTAATTTCCTTTATTAAAGCGGACATGATACAGGTAGTATTTCCCATCATCATCCTTAAACAGAAAGGAGTCGATATTTTTGGCGGAAGCATCTATCGGTCTGACTTCTTTCTGCCGGAAAGGACCGAATACCGATTTTGAAGAAGCAATCACCGTTTGCTCATTGGCGGTATAAGTGAAATAATAGGTCCCTTTTTCCTTAAAATATTGAGGTGCCCAGAACCCTTTTTCGCCATACGTGCGGTCACCTTTCCGAAGAATCAGTTGCAGGGAACTGCCGTTGGGCACTGTCCAATGCTCCAAATCGGTCGATTCGAGAATGGAAAAGCCCAGCGGTTCCTGGTTGCGCGTACCGGTGAGGTAATACTTTCCGTTCTCTACAAAGATAGTAGGGTCGGCAAAAGATATTTCTTTCCAATCGTCAGCCTGCAGTTGGGAGACGGACATCAATGTCGCTCCCAAAGCAAGTGTCATTCGTAAGAGGATTTTATTGAATGTATTCATCAGTCTATAATTATTATGCTATTTCCTGTTAGTTCAGTTCCCATGCCAAACGGGGTTGTTCACCGTCAAGGTTCCATATAGAATTATCCCAGTCGAGGGTACGAACGGCTTCCATCAAGTTACTGATCGTAGTCAGACCGTTGTAACGATCTACCGTAGTGATAGTACCCACGTTTACGCTGGCCTGGTCAGGCAGTGCGGGATTACCAGAGAAAACACATTCCATCATAGGATTAGCGTAACAGGAATAAGCTACATTCTGGCTATACCGTCCGCACACCTTACCCGATTTTGGCGCGGCTTGAGAGAATAAATACGTATTCCATGCCACACAGTGATGAACGGTAATACCGCTCCCGGTAGTATTGTTGGCATTACCCATGATACCTCCCACCTGATTTTGTGCCGATACATCGCAATCGCTCCAGCAGTAAGATATAGTAGAGGTTGTAGAAGCACCGGACATCGGGTGCACCCATCCTGCAATACCACCGCCCGGATTAGCTACCACCATGGGAACCGCTTTCATCACTCCGTGTGAATAGCAGTGGGAAATAGTACTTCCAAGTAACCGGCTGGCAATACCGCCGACGCATGACTGGGTAGTGATATCACCTATATGATAACACTGTTCTATAGCAGCTCCCTCACGCACTTCACCGCAAATACCACCTGCCGACCACAAAGCGGTAATCTTCGTCTCCGAACCACATTGATAAATCTTACTTTCTGCTCCGTGAAGTCGTCCGCAGATACCGCCTGCCTGACCGTCATCCCATGCATTGTTTCCCGAAGTTAAATTGATAGTGCCCGATACCCGAACATTTTCCACTATACCCGCACCGGAAACGTTACCTGCCTGCCCGGCTACAATACCCGCAAGCTTCTTATCAGCGGTAACTTGCGCGTTCGTAAACGTCACATTGGCACATCGTCCCGTCAACATACCGAAGAAGCCCTGATAACCGGATGAAGAAGATGTAATTTTCAGATTATTGATAACGTGTCCGCAGCCGTCGAAATCCACAGGTCTGACAGCAGTGGCTTCCACCGGAGTCCAGTCCATCCCTTGCAGGTCGATGTCCGCACCCAGACGTACGTAAGTAGTCTGTCCGTCTTTGAGATATTCACCGAGCTTGGCCAAGTCTTTGGGCACAGTGATGATATATGGATTACCGATACCACCCTGTTTTTGTTGCAGATAGAAAGTCATGGTACTCTTCTCTTCGTTGACGGCAAGATCGTCAGACTTCAGTTTCAGACCGAGCACGTATTTCTTGGTGTTGTCCAGCGTAGTAAGATCATGGAAACGCAAACCGACAGCATGCAACACATCGTCACCTTTGAAGTCGAGACTGTTGGCATCCAGGTCATAGTTAGCCGCAGGCAATAGCGTGTATTCCTCGCCAAACGAGTGGGCATCGACTACTGCAAATTCCGCTTTCGCTTCCTTTTCGCAATGGCTCTTCTCTACCATAATGGTATATTCATATTCAGGCTCATCCAGATATAGGTCATACTTGCCAGTCTGATTAAGTGACAAAGTGATACCGGAATAAGTAACTTCCGCCTTTTCCGGCTGCGTCAAATCCATAACTTCACCACAGGAAACCAATGAAAACGCCATCAACGACGCTGCAATAGGAATATATCTTTTCATAATTCAATTCTTTTTTAATGATTAAAAAACAGGGATTACCATACCAACATTGTCACCTGACAACCACACTTTTCCACCATCTATCCGAACTACTTCAATCTCCATCTCTTCTTTGAGGAAAGAAACTCCCCGGAATGAGAATGCCACCCTTATTTTCTGACCGACAGTTGCAGGTTTCCCGGTAAACTTCACATGAATGTATTTGCTTTGATCCGAATTCTGCAAACGATAAGTCAGGCGCTTGGAATTGATTGCAGCCTGAACCTGTTCCTGCTCCGCAAAAGTACAAACTCCATCCAGACTATAAAATCCTATTTCGGTATATCCCGTTATATCCTTTCTATCAACCCCGTTTTCAGCATAATCCGTTTCTGCGCAAGAGGCGAAAACCAACAGGCATGCCAATAATACATATATTACTTTCATAAGCGAATAAATTTAAGATAATTACTTTCTAATGGTTGCCGACAATGTTTCTACCGATCCATCCTTATAAGTCACTTCGGCCGTAAGCACTTGTCCGTTCAGGTTCTTATTCACTATATCGATTTCCCGTCCATCCACTTTCAACTTGTAAGAAGCGGCATCAGCCGGCAAATTCAACAGTTGCACCAACGCATATCCATCCACTTGCTGATATTTCAACAAAGGAAACTCTCCCGTCACAAGCTTAGTTTTGACATCATCTTCCCACAACACACTGTCATCCGACTTCAGCAACGCTACATGATATGTTGTGCCGGGAACAAGATTTTCAACCAGTGTATAATCGCTTTCCGAATCAAGCGGCTGACGTACTACCTCTGTCCCGTTCTTGTCTGTCACCAACAACACTCCCGTCTTATCAACTCCGTTACCCCAACTAATAAATAACTCCTGTTGCCCTTCGACAAGACTGGAAATAGCCAGCCCATTTTGAGCAGCGATGAAATCAGGATATAATAATGGATTGGGATTGTAGAATCCGTCTGCATCCAGTCCTAAATAACGGGAAAAATAAATTCCTCCAAGTTCCCACATTTCAGTCTTCGCATCGTAAACAGCTCTCGCTCCACCGGGAACCACACTAAAACGTCCGGTAATGGCATACGTATCATATTTCTTGAATACTTCATAAAAAGTCTTATACCAATTCTTCGGATACCAGGAATAACTCTCAAAAAGGCTCTTGAACTCGGTTGCACTCACCGGTGTACCGGCGTTAGCTTTTTCGGCTATCAGATTAAGGTATTCGTAAATTTTCATCCCGGCCGTATAACCATGCTTGGTTCCCCATTCTCCCAGTGCATCCGCCACATGAGGATTTAAAGCACGCACCATAGAGAATTCCGTGCAAATCAGTTTCTTTGTTACACCATATTTATCGCGGATAATACGGAAATCATCTTCCGCCTGGTTGATTTTCAATGCGTGAACGTGCAAGTCGAGCCCTACAACATTAGGATTGTTATTAACCACAGAGACTACTGCAGGTACCGTTTCGCTCTTCGGCAACTCGGAAACACGGTTCAATGCTCCGGCATAAATATCAAATGTCCAGCCATTAGCCTGTTTCCAGATAGTCAGCCGATTGGCAAACTCATTCAGAAATGCCCGATAATCTTCACCATCCGCATGACAGAGATCGGTATCCAATGCATTCTCCCATTCCGGCTCGTTACCCATGACAAGTATTTCAATATTCTTCGCCATATCATAGGTTTTCAGTAATATTTCCGTTGCCTGAAATATGTACTCCATCTCCTTAGTTCCTACTTTGGGAACCGTATCGGTATATAATTCAAAAGGTATTTTCAGACTCAAGATGAATTTCACACGGTCGCCCAACGCTTTCTTGGCCTGAATAAATTTCAATGTAGGAATATGTGTCCTGATGGCATTTTCTTTCACACCAACAATCTTCCCGTTTTCATTCTGAAGAAACAGATTGGGGATATTGACAAATCCTCTCACCCAACTCACTTTCGACTGTTTCAACATCTCTATTTCCGTAATCGGGTAATCTATATTTTCATTATAGTTCGCCCCCAAATCCTGCGCCTTTGTTCCCATCGAACATAAGAACAGCAATACAAACATTAAAAAAGCTTTCATTTTCATATACATACTTCAAGGTTAATTGTCCGACATCGAACAGAACAAAGGTAGAGAAATAAATCCCGGTAGAATAGAACGATTGTTTTATCAACGGGATTTATGTTCAGAATAAACATTTGACCTTATTTTAATGGTTCTTCTTCTACTTCACTGCGATAATAACCGTCCACTTCAGCAAAGAAATTCTGCTTCAGGGAGTCCAGAAGTTCGGGCTGTTGTGCCGCCACATTCTGATGTTGAGTCCGGTCTTTTACATTGAATAATCCGTATTCACCCAGATTACCTAATTCATTTCCGGTCAGATTTCGTTCGGAACCTTTATAAGGAGGCATCATAATCCAGTCGCCTGAACGATAAGCCATACGTCCCTGCGCTTCCAACACTACATCCTTGCGGGCAGTCTGCTCTTTTCCGAAGAAAGCATCCAGATAGTTCCGACTATCCAAACCTTCCGGCAAATCGGCATGTATCATCGAACCCAGAGAAGCGAGAATATCTACCTGGCAAACCAGTGCATCGGACACAACCGGCTGAATCTTTCCTTTCCAATAAACAAACAAAGGAATATGCGTACCACCGTCGAACAAACTATATTTACCTCCGCGCAGACCTCCGGCAGGAAGATGATCGCCTGCCAGTTCGGGAGCACCGTCTTTGTAACCGTCATTCAGAACCGGCCCGTTATCACTGGAGAAGATAATCAGTGTCTTTTCCAACAATCCTTCTTTCTTCAAGTGAGCAAGCAGTTCGCCGACACACCAGTCTGCCTCAACGATGGCATCGCCACGAGGCCCCATCGTTGTTTTGCCCACAAAGCGCTGGTGGGGAGCACGAGGTACGTGAGGTTCGTGCAAGCCATAATACAGGAAGAAAGGAGCATTTTTGTGTTCAGTCACAAAGTTCTTTACCTTATCTACAAAATAGTCGGCCATATCCTCGTCTTTCCAACGGGCTTTCTGACCGCCTTTCATATATCCGATACGGGGAATTCCGTTTACTATAGAGTTATTGTGTCCGTGTGCCCACTGCATTTTTAGCATCTCCGGATGAGAAATGGCAGTCGGTTCGCCTTCAAAATTATGCTCGTAACTTACTTCGATGGGATCGGCCGGATCGAGTCCTACTACATCGCCGTTTTCCACGTAAACGGTCGGGACACGGTCATTGGTTGCTGCAATCAGGCAAGAATAGTCGAAACCGATTTCTTTGGCACCCGGTTTGACGGTTTCGTTCCAGTTGGCATTGCCGTCTCCCATCCCCAAGTGCCACTTTCCGATAGCTCCGGTCACATAACCGCATTGCTGCATCATCTTCGGTAAGGTAAACTGATTTTCATTAATGATAAGAGGAGCATCTCCCGGCAGGATTTTTGCATCCTTATTTTTCCACGGATACATTCCGGTCATCAAAGCGTAACGGCTGGGAGTGGAAGTTGCCGAAGTGGCATATCCGTTCATGAAACAAACTCCGCCATGAGCCAGACTGTCGATATTCGGAGTATGAATCGTAGTAGAGCCGTAAGCGCTGACATCACCAAATCCCAGATCATCGGCAAGAATCACAATCACATTCGGCTTTTCTTCTACGTGCTGTGAGGTACAACCTACTAAAGACAACGTAGGAACTAGATAGATTATCTTTTTCATAATATTATGTAGTTAATAACGATGCAAATTTAGCCACCACTTATTTATTTATGTAGAACAAATGTTTAATAATGGGGAGAAATGTCCATCCTGTTGTCGATTCTTGGAATATATACGCAAACAAAAGCAAAGGCGAGACCGCAAAACGATCCCGCCTTTGTATTCACGTACGTCAGTATGTCTAACGTCGAATCACCTTTTCCAGGGCCTTCCAATGCTCATCGGTCATCTCGCCGGGCGTAAAGAGGCTGATGCCGGCAGCTCCCGCTTTCATCGAACTCATCACAGCTTCTTCTATTTCAGAAGGAAGCAGGCCGGAGTTCTCAGGATCTATCACTTTATCTTTATTTCTCCAGTCGTGACAGATAAACAATCCACTGTAGACAGGAGCTTTGCCATTGACGGACTGAACTTCTTCTTTTGTCACTTTCCCCACCCATGTCGCGTTTTCCAGATAGAAATCATTGTAGTTCATCGGGAAGAAGGCATCAACATTCCACTTACTCCATTCTTGCCGCACCATCCATACGGCGTAAGAGTATGGACCGGGAAAAACATCCGCACTCACCTTTTTCCCCTTCGCATGAACGGCTGCCACAATCTTATTGACCAGTTCAGTGATGGCGTCACAACGGAACTGCGCCCATTCTTTGCAAGCGGAAGGATCTTTGAAGGAACGGATGTCAATGCCAGTCTGCTTTTTGAATGCCTGCACGCAATGGTCGCAATAGCAGTAATCGGCTACGGGGTATTCTTCATTCATCACCAGATTGTATTTCTCCCAAAGACCTTTGGCAAGAATCACATCCGCATAACGGATATAATCCAACTGGACATAATCCACTTCGGGTATCTCTACCAACTGAGTGTACTTGTCTATCAGCCATTCCTGCACCTGCGGATTACGTGGGTCAAGGCATTTGTAGTAAGGCACATACGCCTGAACGGAATAGGCGGATTGACCGAGCCGGTTCACAGCATACCAAGTGGAGTCCAACCCTTCCTGCAGCATACAAGGAGCCCATGCGTGATATTCAAGTCCGAAGGATTTCGCAACTCTGGCGGCGGTTCTTATCTTTTCCTGATCGAACCCCGCATTCAGGCAGACACCTTTTACACCGTAACTCTTCCACCGGATGAAGTCCTGCTTCAAGGTCTCCTCCGTTGTTTGATTGCTCCAGCCTTGCCAGACATAGACAGGGATTTCCGCCAGAATAGGCTTGGAAGGTGTTCTTTCGAAGCAGCAGCCCGATTCGTCTATCACGTATTCCTTTCCGTCGGGAGCAGTTACCGTGATTTCATACGTATGCGAGGTAGTTTCCACGCGGACTTCATAGCCAGATGGAAGCAGTTGCCAATCCTTCTTGTCAAGGTTGAAGTCGTCGATGCACGTGTACCAGCGATGTGTTTGGGCGAATCGTTCTTCCTGCGCATAAAACAGCATCCAAAGGAACCGCTTCACAGGTTCACCTTCCGGATATCGGAAGGTTTCACTGCCTTCTCCAGCCTTCTTTTCCGACAAATATACATAGCCCCAGCGTTCGGGCATGTGCATCGCCACCTGTCCGGTAGGCGTCCACACCCAGTTGTCTTCCGGTAGGTATTTCCCGTCCGGAGTCTTTTTGCGGCTGTAGACGGTTCCGTTCAGGTCGAACTGCCACTCCACACGGGAGAAGTTGAGGCGCAGGTAGTTGCCGGCCTTCAGAAAGTTGTCGAATTCACTAGCAATGGCCTCGCGGGGAATCGCCATTTCCACGTTCCAACCTTTGTCGCGGTCACCCGGACGATTAAGGGTTCCATCCACGTGCGTCGCCAGCTTCAATCTCGGGCAATTCCACTGGAACTGTATGAACGGGCGATTCGGGGCTCGGTAAGGACGGGGCAGCGACAAGTCGAAGACCGTCCCCCGGACGTTGGTTTCAATTTCAAAATAATCGTGACCGTCTCCCGTGGGGTCGATGAATACTTCAAAGTCATTGTCGTAGAAGACGATGGTGTCCCGCTTGGTGAGGTTCGCCCAGACGTGAGGCTCTTCCAGACCTGCGAAGATGTAGAGGTATTTCTCATCCCAGAGTATCCGGGCTTTCGTTTCGTAGCGGGGTTTGGGGAAGTTGTAGCCACTGATGTCGACAAACGCGGTGGTAAACGGGGCATTCTGCCAGGAGCGTTCGTTATCAAGACCGTCTATTTGAATGTCGTCAGAGGGCTGGTAGCATACGTAGCCCGCCGGACGGGACAGCATCGGAGCGTATTTCTCCGAAAGGGAGTGGGCTTGCAGTCCACAGGTGCCTGCAATCAGGAAAAGGAATGATAGAATTTGTTTCTTCATGAATTAATATTGTTTTGATTGATGGTTTAAAACGATAAATGATAATTTATCACTTCGACTAACCACTAACTCCCGTTAATCATTAGATGTCACTACTTGTCCCGCACCGGCATAGAGTTTGACGGGACCGTCCAATTGCACCGCCAGCACGGTGATGTTGGAATCGAGCACGTTCTCCGGCACGTCGATATAGATGATTCCGGGGACTTCACTCCACGAGAGTTTGTTGTACACTTCGAAGTTCAGCGGTGTGTTGTTGCCCACTACTTCTATCTTCTCCACCTTATTGACGATGCCTTTCAGCGAGACTTTGCCGATGGGTTTGTAGGGCATGTAAAGATAAAGAACGTCACCCACCTTGTTAAGCGCAGTGTAGCCGTTGAAGTATCCGGCAGGGATACCGGCACGTGTCTGGTAGATGGCGTCCTTGTGCTTGGAGGTCCATCTACCGAAGGCTTTCAGCACATCGATTTCTTCCTGCGGGATGGTTCCATCCTCTTTCGGACCGATGTCCAGAAGCAGGTTGCCGCCCATGTTCAGGCAGTCTACGAAGGTACAAAGGAGCATTTGCGGAGTCTTGAAGTTGGTGTCTTTCGGACGGTAACCCCAGTTGTCATTGATGGTATAGCAAAGTTCCCAGTAGCGGTCTTTGGGACGTACGACGGGTACACCGATTTCGGGGGTGCCATAGTCTCCGTATCCCTGGATGCGCGAGTTCACAATCACTCCGGGATTGGTAGAACGCAGCATCCGTATGATGGAATCAGACTTCCAGTCTTCCGCCGTTTGCTCCCAGTCGCCGTCGAACCAGTAGAGATCGGGCTTCCAGATTGTGTTCAGTTCTTCCATTTGGGCGAAGTTGAACTTGCAGAAGCGTTGCCAACGGGCGGGGTCTTCCTTGATGTCATAGCGTTTGGATGTTCTTGTGAAGACGGGATAATCCTTGTGCGACCAGTCGAGCAGTGAGTAGTAGAAGCCCAGTTTCAGTCCTTCCTTGCGGACGGCCTCGGCAAAAGGAGCGATCAGGTCGCATTTAGCCGGAGAACTTTTCACTGCGCTTAGTGTGCCGGCTTTCGTGTCCCAAAGGGAGAACCCATCGTGGTGCTTCGTGGTGAGCACTGTATACCGGGCACCACTTTCCTTGATGAACGCCGCCCATTGTTGCGGGTCGTAGCGGGAGGCGGTGAAGCCTTTGAGCTGATTCATATATTAGTAGTAGGGCACTTGATTGTTGTGAAATGACCAGCTTTCGGACACTCCGTCCACGGCGTAGATACCCCAGTGAATGAAGATGCCGAATTTTGCTTCATCAAACCACTGCATCCGCTCGGCGTATGCCTCCGGAGATTCGGACGACAGCAGGGGTTGCGATTTGATAGTGCCTGTCAGACAGGCAAGCAATAGAAATGTAGACAAACGGATTTTATTCATGATAGATCTGTTTTTTGATTGATGTTTCTAAATATTCAACGAGTGAATCTCCTTTATCAACTGCTCGCCCAGTCCGATGGTGTAGCCTTGCAGTTTAAACACTACCTCTCCGGAAGTATTTGCAATGACGACCACCGGCAACAGAGTTTCGTTTTGAAGTTTGAGCGATTCAACCAGCCGTTTCAGGATGGTCCCGTTCTCGTCAATGCCGTAAGTGATCGTCGACGGCAGTCCGGGGAAGTCAGTCGCACGGTACTTTTCGCTCTGCTCCCTACTTGAAAAGAGGAGTAGCATAGGGTGTCCCCACGCCACGAGTTCGCGCCCGAGGGCGGCAATGTCTCGCAAAGCGTGGTTGGTAGGCTCCTGTCCAGGACCGAGGATAGCCAGCACGTAATATCCATCACGCCCGCATCCGCAATGTTCCGAGATGCTTTTCTTCTGCGTCGCACCCAATGGAAGAAACTGCACACCTGCATCGAGATGTCCCACTGCCTCCACTTTCGTCCGGATATCTTCGCGGAGAACCAGCTCTACATTCGTAGTCTCTCCCTCCCTGATTTCAAAGAAAGAAACTTGCGTGGGAACACTCCCGTCACTCTGACGAACACCGGATGCGAGCATGTAATAGCCCACATCGAGCTTGGTGCCATTTTTGAACCGGGTGTTCCAACTTGTCCCACCTCCCATGTCCACATCGCCCTCGTCGTAGCTCAGCAGCCTGAAAGTACCGTCCTTGAACTTGGAGAGGGTAAAGTTCGTATAATATTTCGGGTCTTTCACCGCCGGCGTCGGCTGGTAGTCGAGCACCAGCTGCCCGACAGGAGACGAGGCGATTTCCGCCCGGTCGAAATCAATGTCCAGCACCTCCCCTTCCGGCAATTTTTCATACTGAATCTTATCGGTCACCTCGTCTATCCATGCCGGAATGCCAAGGCTCCGAGCGACGGAAACGAAAAACACATTGCGCGACTTGCGATCTGCTACGCGCGATTTCCACACTCCCAAAGGAGAAATGATGAGATTTGACTGGTTGAGGTCTTCCCTCAGCGTAATCTCTGCCTTGCACCACTCCATCAGCTTGAGCGGGTCTTTTCGGAACCTTTCCCTGTCTGCTGCCGACACTTCTTTCTGAAAAAACTCCTTGTACGGGAGAATCATCTCGCTCCCTACCCGCGGATTCAGGATACAGGTGTTGAACAGTGCCATATCTGCAATTTCCTGCTGACTATGAAATAAATGATCTTCCAGCACTTCCATCGAAACATCCCTCAAGTCCTTCTTTGAGATCACAGCCAAGAGGTTCACCGCCTTTTCACCAATGTTCTCTTTTTGGGCTTTCAACAGGAAGTCAGTCAAAACGCCCCAGTTGCCGCGTGAAGCGACCAGAAAATCCGCCGCCTTTTCAGGCAAAGCGTGTTGCGTGACAAAAGCCGTTGCCGATTCTTTGTTCATGAACGTGCCGACATAAGCTTCCCGCAGGCAATCTTCCCGTGCCAGCCGCGCATCGTTCTTCGCACGCTGTTCCGGTAATACTTCCGGGATGTTCGGCTTCTCCGGCGGAGGAACAATGTCGAGCGGCAGAGAGTAGACTTCACCCTCTTTCTTGTCTAAGGCAACTTCTACCCGGTCATCTTTCCCAAAAGAGACTTTAGCATAGCTGAACTCGCCACCTTTAGACGCCCACACCAGCATGTCGCCGCGTCCGGCGCTGAGGAACGTTATTCCCTCCTTGTCTGTATAGCGCGTGCCGACGGTATAGAACTCGGCGTAATTGTATATCTTGAACTCCACCTTAACATTCTCCACCGGCGTTCCGTCCTTATCCTTCACTACGATGAAGGCTTTCGCCGATTCGGTATAGTTGTCTATCAGGTTGATTTCAGTATAGAGCGGAGTTTGCAGCATCACTTCCTCTTTCCCTTCGTAACGTCCAAAGACTTTGGAGTGCATCAACATGCCACGACTCGCCGCTGTATTGAACCAGCCCAAATCCAGCACAGGCTCCGGCTCGCATGCTCCGAGAAAGTGCCATTCGCCATCCACCCATGCTTCTACCCATGCATGATTGTCGTCCGTATGTGCCCAACGGGGAGTATAAACTTGTCGGGCGGGAATACCGACCGCACGCAAGGCGGCTACCATGAAAGTGGATTCCTCTCCACAACGTCCGTAAGCGGTTTTCACGGAAGCGAGCGGGGCACTGGTACGAGCGTCGCTTGGTGTGTAAACCACTTTTTCGTGGCACCAGTGATTCACTTCCAGCACAGCGTCATGCATATTCATACCTCCCACGCGTTCCTTCAGTTCGGCATAGAACACCTTGCGGGCATCGTCGAGATTCTCGTTGTTCACACGGATGGGCAGCACGAAATGACGGAATACGTCTTCGGGAATGTTCTTTCCCCAAGGCATCTCCTCGCAGATTTGTTCCGACAAGCGGACATTCTCCAGATAATACTCGCCCGGATAATCGGTAATGTCTCCAATGGGCATATAGGCGTAAAGGAACATCAACGCCTCCCGTTCGAAGGTGGTAAGTTTCTCACGGAAAATACTAAAGCAATCCCCGTCCGGCAATTGTTTTTCTTTTTCTTCAAAGTCCTGTCTCACTTTCTCCCGATAAGCCTTATCGGTGATGAAGTGAGTGTCGTCGCATGAAATCAGCCCAACGGCTAACGACAGCAACAGGATCAAAAAGTTGGTTGTTCTTTTCATGGGTTGTTCTCTTTATTTATATGGTCAAAAATGTTCTTTGATTGATGTTTTGAAACGGTAAATGAATATTTATCATTATTTGGTTGATTGCATCTCAAATTGGAAAGCAAGCGGCTCGGCGCTGCCCGCCAGTTTCTTCGGAAGGGAAACGGTTACTTTTCCGTCCTTCGCTGTCCACTTCACACGTTGTCCGGTCACCAGCAGCCGGATGCTGGTTCCCCGGTCAGGAACATTTCCTTCCCACTCGATGGTAGCCGGCACTTTTTCTCCTTCCGCCAAAGCGTAGAGAGCGTACAGGGTCTTTCCGTTCTTGTCCGCAGTGAACCATACATTTCTGCTATGATAGTTGGGAGTGATGTGGGTGTTATAAATAGCCTTTCCATTTTTCTGCATCCAGCGACCTATCTCTTGCAAGCGTTCCATGGTGGGCTGCTCGATAAGGCCTTCGGCTGTAGGCCCTACGCCGAGAAGCAAATTGCCACCTTTAGCCACCACTTCCATCAGCATGGAGATGATGCGGTTCCGGGATTTGTAGTGGGGATTCTTCACCCATCCCCAGTCGGTGGTCAGCGTCACGCAGCTTTCCCACGGATGCGGAAGCTGGCGTTCGGGAATGGTCTGTTCGGGTGTCTGATAGTTCTCATACTTGCCGTGAATGGTACGGTCTACTACCAAAAGTCCGGGTTGTTTCTCACGCGCTGCAGCGGCAATCTTCGGCATGTCGATGTCCTGATTGTTGCGGGGAGACACCCATCCGCCGTCCAGCCACAAGATGTCGATGCCTCCGTAGTTACTCATCAGTTCGTCGATTTGGTTGTGCGTGTAGGTTTTGAAAGCTTCCCACTTTTCGGGATGACGTTTGATTTTGTAGTTCACGTTGCGGTTCGCCGTCGCAAAATAATCCCACCAATAATCCTGATTATGCCAGTCCGGTTTGGAGAAATAGGCTCCCGTCATGAAACCTTCTTTCCTGAAAGCGTCGAACACGTATTTGGCGACGTCCGCCTTCGGATTGCCCTTGAAGGCGCACTTCGCGATGGAGAAGTCCGTGTAGCGGCTATTAAACATGCAGAAGCCGTCGTGGTGCTTCGTGGTGAAGATCATGTACTTCATGCCTGCCTGCTTCATCGCGTCCGCCCATTGAGCGGGGTCGAACTTGGTCGGCTTGAACTGCTTGCTCAATCCGTTCCAATACCAGTCCTTAAACTCCTGATAGTTGTCGTGACCGTAACGGCTTATCCAGTCCTCGTCTTCGGAGCATAATGCCCACGATTCCACGATGCCTGGCACAGCATACAATCCCCAGTGGAAGATAACGCCGAATTTCAGGTCGCGCCACCGGTCGAGTTTCTTCAACACGAGCGTGTCCGTAGACCATTCATAGGTGGACGACTGTTCATGCGTAAATGTGTGTTGAGCTTTTGCCCCCGTGCAAAGGAGGACAAACATTAATAAAGATACTGCAATTCTTTTCATGGTCTATTCTGTTATATTATTTAATAGATTGATTTACAAAAAATACTCTTTTCTTGTAACCTAGCATAGAAGATGTACCATTTAGTAAGAGTAAACCCCGCTAAAGTAAAAAAAGCGGCTGCCGTTTCCGACAGCCGCTTCATATTGGGAGGGGGTATGTTAAGTTAAATTACGGTATAAGTTTGTAATAATCCTTCTTAGCCCAAAAGAGATTTGTATAGTAACCGGTCGTCTCCTCATAGTTCTTTGAAATGGCGTCCTGACAGTTTGCACTGTTGTAATTAAGCTCATCGCTTGGATATGGAAGACGGTTTGGAGGAGTCGGATAGCTAGCCACTTGCGCATCTCTTGCAAAAGTCACTTCGGGATAACTGGTACGACGCACTACATTCCATGCTTCGAGTTCGTTCATCACACCGAAATTAAGCCAAAGCTGGGTGCAGACAGCTTCCTGTGTCGGTGCCCAAACGCTTTCAGCGTAAGCCTCGATTTCAGAATCAGATGGTTTGACCAATGGACGATATCCATTATCGCTATCGTTACCCTCCTTGTAAAGAGAACTTCTCTCCTTCAGATTCCAATAGTATTCGGTAGACTGCTTGATACCATTAACAAAATTCTGTTTGGCAAGAGTCTCATTTTTAGAAACACCATATCCCATCAGATAAGCCTCCGCCTTGCTAAGGCTGACTTCCGCAGCACTGATCCAAAGTCCGTTCAGATTGGAATTGCCGTCATATTCTTTCCGACCTGCAATAGCTTGAGAATCTACTTCACAATAGTAGTTTGCAAGAGGCATGCCTCTTTGAACATATTCCTGATGTTTTGCATCACTAATCTGACCGATTTCATTGTTTGTTTTAGTTACATCGTATGCAACATATTCACCGTCAGGGTTACAATCGTATATAACTTGAATACGCGGGTCGGTGTTGGCATTAGGAATACCATTTGCAGGAACATTCATAGCGTTAAGCACAGCTTGAGAACCCGCAGCCATACCTGAAGTTCTGAGAGCCTGAGACAGGGTCTTTCCATAGTTAAAGTCGTCAGTCTGAGTATCGGCTGCAACCCCCATGTTTTCTGAGTTGTTGTCAACAAGCGGATACTGCGTAGGATTGTTTAAAATCTCAGCAATGGCGCTTTTTGCCTCTGCAGCGCAATCACCATTAGTAGCAAGATGAAGGGCAATGCGGAAACGGAGAGAGTTGACATACTTCCGCCAAATAGTAATGTCTCCTGCGGCAAGAGAGTAGTCTTGGCGTTTAAGAGAAGAAAGGCTGGTAGTACTCAAGCTACCTGCTAAGTAGTCACCCGTTTCCTTCAATTCCGCAAGGATTTGCTTGTAAAGTGTCACGTCATCATCGTACACGCACTGTTCCTTAGCACTGCTATAATCTGAATTCCAAAGAGTACCGGCACCGTTGAACGGAACATCCCCAAAAAGAGAAAGCATCTCATGAAGCTGTCCGTCAATGAGAGTACGCGCAAGGTGGTAGAAAACTTCATTAATCGATTTCTCTTCTTCAGGAAGATTGGCATGCGTATTTTCCAATAAGCGGAATTGAGTCAGCATGTCATAGAAATTCATCCATCGGGTATTGAAATAGCCTTCACCGGCACCCATAAAACGACCCTTACCATTACTATTACCGATAATGCCGGAAAATGCTCCTGAAGTCGTTGACTGTGTGTAATAACGATAGTAAACCGGATTCATCCAAGTATTACCTTTGAACATCACAGCGGTGAACACTTGAGGCACACCTACCGTCGATGTCTTGGAAGGATCTGGATATTTCTCATCATAGTCTAAATCAGAGCATGAGACGAGAGACATGAGAGCCGCTCCAACGAATAAGGTAGAAAATATCTTTTTCATATCTATATCTTATTTAATGTAAATTCAATAAAGGTTAAATTAGAAGCTAGCACGGAGGGACACACCGAATGTGCGGGCACTGGCAGTAGAACCACCGACCTGCGCCTGATAAATCCAGTTTGTACCGTCGGTTGTCTCCGAGTCGAACAATTTCAAGCTACGATAGACATAGAACGGGTTACGTGCAAAAGCAGAGACTGTAAGATTGTTACAAGCGAACTTCTTGGTCAACTTCATCGGAAGAGTGTAAGCCAAACTAATTTCACGACATTTGACATACGTGTTTTTCTGAATAGCATTCGCATAGCTCTGGGCTGCACCTGTACCCCAACCATACTGGCTGTCGTTGATTTCAAACTGAGTCACAACGATGTCATTCGGAGTGCCGTCTTCCTTTACACCCTTCTGAATAACGCCGTTATCCCAAAGATAGTGACCATTAAACTTGTCACCACGCTTATAAGATCCTTTAATGGATGCAACTTCACTGGTAACTACTCAGGTATCTTTTCCTGAAAATTGAAAAAGTAATCCAAACTCTCT
>ENA-OXTU01000041-OXTU01000041.1-human-gut-metagenome-genome-assembly--contig:-NODE-41-length-57373-cov-57.435186_pt1 | contig 57373 bp, 55 predicted proteins | sample MGYA00249344_ERZ652650 | MGnify/ENA primary metagenome ERZ652650 (study PRJEB26925, sample SAMN05826532) | human gut metagenome | biome: ENVO:2100002; feature: ENVO:00000062; material: ENVO:00002003...
GTACCGCATCTGCTAACACAAATAAGGGAATGTAGGTCACAGAAGAGTCTAAGACAACTCGAACTCAGGTTTGAAAAGTATGATATGGTCATTTGTGATGAATTTGGATATGTAAGTTGTGATAAGGAAGGAGGAGAACTATTGTTTAACCACCTATCACTCAGAGCCGGGAAAAAAGCGACAATCATTACCACAAATCTATCTTTTGACAGATGGGGAGAAATTGTAAAAGATAAAGTTCTAGTCGCTGCAATGGTAGACAGACTAACCCATAAAGCACATCTGGTGAACATGAGCGGACAATCATATAGAGTTAAAGAAACACAAAACATGAGGAGATATGTATCACAAAAATAAAAGAATTATATCCTTTGCATAACGAAACTAGTGGACTACTTTTCAATTATTATCTGGTATACTTTTCGATTATTATATACAAGTATAATGAGGAAGTTACTAAAAATAAGGTAGAGACAAATAAAAAGAATCTTAGTGACTCTACAGCGAGGATTGAAGAATATGAGAAGATGTTATCACTATGGAAGAAGTTAGGTGAAAATCCTTATTATCGCAAAAATAGACTATCTAAGAAAGAGTTCGAATTGGCTGAAAAATACAAAGGAGAAACAGAATCTTCTTTAAGAAGAAAATTGGAACTCGCAAAACCGTCAAGAGACTTGTATCAGGAAGATGTTCGTTCTGATGAGCTAGCACAATGGCAACTTGATTTAAAGAAATCCACAGATATTCAAATTAAAACAGAACTTGAGGAGATGAAACGACTCCAACAAGCTCGAAAAAACAATAAACGGTATTCTTTAAATGTAGGAATTGGCTCAATGAAAGGCTCAACTACGGAGAGTGAATTAGCTAATAGGATAGCTATCCTTCAATCCGAATACGACTCACGGAGTAAGACTACCTACAAAGTAGATTATGAAAAAGCCAAGAAAGAATGGGATGAAGCCAAAAAAGCTTTATCTGAGATAGAAAAAGATAAGTCCAAGTTCACTTCAAAACAATATGAAGAAGCAAAAAAACGGGAAGAAACGGCTGAAAAGACGTATAAAAAACTTGGTGGTCTGACCGGAAGTAAACTTACAAAAGAAGAAAACCAAGCTGAAAAACTCCGTAAAGAAACAGAGAAATACAAACTTCTTCTCGATAAGCAAGGGTTAGAGCGTCAACGCCAACAAGAGGACATGGAAACTCAACTTTCCCAATCCAAGATTGACGCCATGTCTGACGGCTTCCTCAAAGAATATTCTCAAAGAGAACTCAACAACAAGAAAGAAATCCAAGCCCTCCAACGCCAAAAGGAAGATTATATCCGTGCCTATATCCAAGCGGAGAAAGAAAAGTTCGATGCTGAAGAGGAATTGAAAGCAAAACGAATCAAGGGATATAAAAAACAAACCTTCAACGATTCTACCGTTAAGGTTAATACTTCTAAGTATGATGAAGTGATTGAGAACACCAAAACTAAACAAGGTATCGATGAATGGCAGAAACGAGAGGACGCCATGAATGAATATTTATTGAAATATGGTACGTTCTCCCAAAAGAAAGAAGCCATAGACAAGAAGTACCGTGCTGCTATGGATAAAGAAACAACATTCGGTGGAAAGGGGGTAATTCAAAAAGAATGGGATGAAGCATTAGCAAACCTTGATCTAAGTAAGCTCAAAGAGGATATAAATTGGGGGATGATCTTTGGTGATATGAGTAAAGTTACCAAGAAACAATTACAGCAGGTAAAGAAACAGTTGCAAGAATTTAAAAGGTCTCCTGAGTTCAAAACCTCCACCCCGGAACAGATCAAAGTGATAGAAGAAGCTTTGAATAACATAAATACAGCATTGGTTGATAAAGGTGGTTTCTTTGGAGGATTGACGGACTCTCTTACTGAATATGAAGGCACTGTATATAAAGTAAAAGAGGCACAGGAGGAGTTGGAAAAGGCATTGAAATCAGGCGATGAAGTTGCTATAGAGAAAGCGAAGAAGAAAAAGAACGCAGCAGAACAAAATCAAGCTAATGCACAGGCAAATGTAGAAAAGTCTAAAGACAAGGCAATCAGTAATATTACTGCTATCTCCAATGCCATCGTGCAGCTCGGCAAAGAGAATGTTAGTTTGTCTGATATTGGAAATACAGTTGGAGCCCTTGTTGATGCCCTAAGCTCTTCAGGAACCAAAATAGGTGGAATCATTTCGGCTATCTTATCTATTATAGATGCCGCAGGTGAAGTGGGTACTTTTCAATATGGTATGGATATTATCGAAAACATATCAAGTACTGTAACCGACGCTTTCGCGAGGGACACAGAATCCATAACTGGACTAGATATGAGTTTCATGAAAAGTGCTGATTATGACGACTACAATGAACTTGTTGAGCAGTATGACACTTTGATAGATGTCTGGGATCAGCTACTAGATAAGAAAAAGGCATATATAAAAGAATCTTACGGAATAGAAGCGACAAAAGCCGGACAAGAGGCATTGGACTTATTAAATTCCGAGAGGAAAATAACAAGGGAACTAGCTAGTTCGCGCTTGGATGCAGGTGCAAGTTCTGGTAGTCATTCTATGAATTATCGAATGTGGAAAGGTTCTTATGATTACAACGGTACTAACTGGAAAGATGTGGCTGGCGATATATCTAAATCCCTTGGCGGTGTTGACTTCAGTAGCATGTGGAGTATGCTTGATATGTCAGCAGAACAGTTGGAATGGATAAAAACCAATTATTCTGGGTTATGGTCAAAAATGGATGGTGATTTCAGGGGGTATTTGGATGATATTATTGAGTATGGGGATACCGAAAATGAAATCATTAAATCTATCAATGAACAACTAACCCAGACTTCTTTTGATAGCCTATTTGATAGTTTTGTAAATACTCTTATGGATATGGATGCTTCTTCTCAGGACTTTGCTGATAATTTCGAAGAATACATGAGAAAAGCGATTTTCACTTCAATGTTTGCCAAAAACTATGAAACAGAGTTAGAAAACTGGTATAAGGATTTTGCCAAGGCAAATGATAAGGAAGGAGGTATAACAACAGATGATGTCAATGATTTAAAAACGAAATGGGATAACATTGTAAACGGTGCATTATCAGACCGCGAAGCTTGGGAGAAAATAGTAGGTAGCTCTGGTTCTGAATCATCACGTGAAGCTTCAAAGAAGGGTGTTGCAACGGCTTCACAAGATTCTGTTGATGAACTTAACGGACGCTTTACAGTCATTCAGGGACATACCTACGAAATCAACAGTAGTGTGAAAGTCATCCAGTCGGATACAGCGAAGATTGCCGAAAAACTATCATTCCTTACCAGCATGGACAAGAACATGAGCGACATGGTTAGAGGACATGATATAATCGTAGCCCATCTTTCTAACATTGAAGGGTATACAGCAAACCTTGTTGATATTAAACAATTCATGTATTCTATGAAATTAGGAATTGATTCACTTAACACTAAAGGGATAACACTTAAGCGATGAAAGGGCAATTACTAATAGACAGAACAGATGCATATACCAGCTTGGGTATATGTGTTACAAGGGGAAGTTACAATAATCTTGTAGCATTTCCAGCTATGAAAGAGCCGGACAAAAACGACTGGCCGGAAGAAGACGGGAAGGAGTTTGATCTGACTACACCAACTCTTAATACGGCTGAAGTAAGCATTGAGTTTGCATATATAGGCAGTTTGGGTATTGGTGGACTGATTGATATACTTTCTGACTTGAGCTATCATGAATTTTACTTTCCCTTAATCGACAGGAGTTATAAGTTACGTCTGTCTTCCCAAAGCAGCTATGTTATTAATCCGGGCCTTGAAGTTGCTAAATTTATTTTTAGTAACGACTTCCCCCGAGAAGTCGATTACGAATACCAGGAGCCCGTAAATGAGCTTTCAATGCCTAAAGGTTACGAGATTGATGATAAAGACTTATCCGATTATGGCGTAGTCGTATTGCAAGGTAGTAATGCCGAGATATTAAAAACTCCGGCAGTAAAAAAGAACCTATTGCAGAATTTTAAACGTCAAGATGGAGCAATCTATGACGGTGAAGTTGTGAAATTCCAGACCAAAGAAGTATCTCTCAAATGCCTGATGCGGGCCGGGACGATTGAAGCGTTCTGGCGTAATCGCAATGCCCTACTCTATGATCTCACAAAACTGTCTGCTAAGGTCGATGATGAAGGATATGAGTATTCTGATGCTGAACGTATATTTTATTGTGATGAGTGGAGTGAAAGCTATCCTTGCTATTATAAGAGTTGCCAGACGAACAATTTTCTTCTTAATAATGGGGTATGGTGGGAATTTACCTTGAAACTTGTATTTACTAGTTTCCGGATTGGAGAAACAGACTTCCTGCTTGCATCCGAAGCAGGAGAATTTATCATAACAGAAGATGGAATATTTTATATTGACTTAAAAAATTATGCCAATTAAAAAGAAAAAAATCAGCGAATTAACGCTTGCTGATAGCATGGTAGGATTGTACACTATTGGCGTTAAAATGGTGAATGGCGTACAAACAAGTGTAAAAGTTAGTCTTGAATTCATAAAGAAAGCCTATGATGACGTAGTTGCAGCAACAAAGAAGGCCAATGACGCAGCAAAGGCGGCCGATGATTCCCGAACCCAAATAGAAGCGAATGAAGATACTCGACAACGCAATGAAGCTACTCGTATCGATGCTGAAAGAAATCGTTCAAATGAAGAACAAGCCCGGTCAGCTGCAGAATCAGTACGTATCATAAATGAGAATACCCGTAAAGCAGAGGAAGCAGCTCGTGCGACCGCTGAAGGGCAACGTGTATCTGCAGAACTTAGCCGCGTTGAAACAGAAAATAAACGAGTGTCAGATGAACAAGCACGTAAAAGTAATGAAGATGCACGTAAGACCGCTGAAACAGGACGTTCTTCTGCAGAAGCGGAACGTGTGAAGGAAGAAGACAAACGAAAAGCGGCTGAAACAACACGTTCTACAGCTGAAACAGATCGCGTAACAGCCGAAGATGAACGAAAAGAAGCCGAATCCACGAGAGAAACGAATGAAACTGCACGTGTGACAGCCGAAGATAATCGCGTTACTGTCGAATCTGAACGCGTATCTGCTGAAACAGACCGTAAATCAGCGGAGACAGCCCGAGTATCAGAAGAAAACAAAAGAAAGTCCGCTGAAACAGAACGTAAATCAGCGGAGACAGCCCGGGTATCCGAAGAAAATAAAAGAAAGCAAAATGAAGATACCCGCAAAGCTGCAGAAGATACTCGTTCCTCAAATGAGACTAGGCGTGTCTCTGCTGAAACAGAACGTGTAGAAGCTGAGTCCCAACGTAAGTCAGAGTATAGCGGTATTATACAAGAAATGACATCTGCTACAGGAGATGCTACCGCACAACTAGAACTTGTAAAAAAAGCTACGAATGATGCAAATGCTGCCAAAAACGCATCAGTTGAACAGACTGCTCTTGCAAAGAAAGCTACTAATGACGCTAACGCGGCAATTATAAGTATTAATGCTGCCAAAGAAGAAACCCAACAAGCAACAGAAGAGGCTAACGCTGCCAAAGTTGCATCGGAAGCCCAAACAGCTTTAGCGAAAAAAGCTACTGATGATGCTAATACAGCCAAAAACGCATCAGTAGCGCAAACAGCTCTTGCTAAAGCTGCCACAGATAGCGCAAATGCGGCAGCACAGGCCGCCAATAACGCAGTTTCTGGAGTTGATGCTAAAGTAAAAGATGCAGTGGATGCACTTGTAGCTGGAGCACCGGAAGCCCTCGACACACTTATTGAATTGGCTAATGCCCTTAATAATGATCCGAACTTCGCCGCTACCATGGCAACAGAGTTAGGGAAGAAAATCAACGTTTCCGATATTGTCAACAACCTAACAAGTGGTGGTACTGGCAAGGTCCTTTCTGCCGAACAAGGGAAGGTTTTGAAAGCAGCTTTGGATACACATAACCATGCAGGAATATACGAACCTGTATTCTCAAAAAATACAGCTTTCAATAAGAACTTTGGCACAACTTCCGGAACTGTTTGCCAAGGAAATGATAGTCGACTAAGTGACGCACGTACACCTAAAGCGCATACTCATAAGAAGTCTGAAATAAGTGATTTTCCAACTTCTATGCCAGCAAGCGATGTGCCTGCATGGGCGAAAGCTGCAAGTAAACCATCTTATACAGCTTCCGAGGTTGGTGCGTCCCCGTCGAATCATACTCATACAGGGGTCTATCAGCCAGCAGGAAGTTATGCAGCGAGTTCGCATAAACACGAAGCAACGGATATTACTCCGGATAGTACTCACCGCTTTGTTACTGATACAGAAAAAAGCACTTGGAATGGTAAAGCTGCAGGTAATCATAACCACGATTCAGTATATCAACCTAAAGGTAGCTATGCACCGTCTTCTCATAAACATGCAGCAACTGACATTACGGACGATTCTACACATAGATTTGTCACAGATTCGGAAAAAGATGCTTGGAATAGTAAGGCGGCAGGAAATCACAACCACGATTCAGCATACCAACCCAAGGGTAGTTATGCTGCAAGTTCTCATAAACATACAGCGACGGACGTTGAAGAAGATTCGACTCATCGTTTTATGACGGATGCAGAACGTACAAAACTTAGTGGAATAGCCTCCGGAGCTAATAATTACTCTCATCCGGCTTCTCATCCAGCATCAATGATTGAAGAAAGTACTACAAGAAAATTCATGACGGATGCGGAGAAAACTTTACTAAGTTCTCTCGGGACTACGTATGCTTTAGCTGATCTATCGAACGCAATGAGCGTAAACCTATCCTTGAACGGTTATGCAAAATTCAATAATGGATTACTTGTACAATGGGGCAGAGTTGGAGGTTCATCTACAGCTTCGTATAGTGTGACTATGCCTACATCTTTTTATAATACTGAATATAAAATATTTGCAACTGTATATAAGCCTAGTAGTGACTCCGCCGTATATTCATCATCTCCTTTGGCAATAAATAAAACAGTTAGTAGATTTTATTTGAATAGAAATTATGCAAGTGGGGGTACTACTGGATTATCACAAGAATCATGGGACTGGTTTGCGATCGGGCGTTGGAAATAACTAAAAAACAAATATTATGAAGTATTGGAAAAATGGATTCTACGATGAACCGGTAGACGGTTCAGTAGAAATAACGGATGAGCATTACAATCAGCTATTAGATGGGCAGTCTAACGGTTTACTGATAGTTGAAAGTAAGAATGGATACCCGATTTTGGTAGAATATGAGTACGACATCGAAGAAGTGCGAAAAATGAAAATATCTAAAATACAGATATTTGACAAATCGGCCGATGTCAATTCTTTTAAAATTAAAGGGGAAAGTCTGTGGTTAGACAAATCCACACGTGTTGGATTATTTAACTCAATTTCGATTGAGAAAAATGCAGGGAAAACGCATACAATCCTGTGGTATGATGCAGTGAAGTATGTTATCCCTATACCTGACGCTTTACCAATGCTGAATGAGATTGAAATGTATGCATTAAACTGCTACAATGTGACACAATCGCACATCGCAGCAGTCAGATCATTGCAGACTATTGAGGAAATCGAAAACTACGATTATACGATAGGTTATCCGGCAAAGTTGAGCTTTCCGGGATAACCAGTTTTGAAGTTGTATGCTTCAATTTCTTCTTTTGTTTCTAATTGATTGATAGCGTTGATATGCCTTTGTGTTGTGTCATAGCACGCAAGGGCATATAATTCTAGTTGTTGCAGCATATTAACGGCCTTCTCGATAGAGAGAATAAACTGCGTATCACCTAGCCAAATACTTGTTTCAGATCGTCCAGTTTCTCTTTCAATACTAATTGAGTTCATAAGCCCTATACGAGTATTCTTATTCAGCCATCCAAATACTCCGTTTATACTGAATTGATTCACTGCTTCAGATGAATCGAACAATCGTAATTCATCAAGTTTTTGCGCTCTGGTTTCTTCGATAGTAGCCTCGTGCACAACTAAAATAGGATATCCTTTTTTGCTTTCAGTTATTATCAAGCCGGTAGATTGACCAGCCAGTAACTCTTGATAATATTCATCCGTAATTTCTACCGAACCGTCTACCGGTTCGTCATAGAATCCATTTTTCCAATATTTCATGATATTTGTTTTTAAATTATTTCCATTTACCTATTGCAAACCAAGTAAACTGCCAACCTGTCCAAGCTATTTCTCCTCCGCTTGCTATATACCTTGTACCTACTTTAAATGAAGAAACTGTTTTAGTATATATTGTTGGAGCATACACTATAATCTCTGTTGTATTAGCTGATACTCCCGTTAGTTGTACGATATAATTCGTATCATAGAAACTTGTAGGTAGATATAATGAGGAGAATCCTACAGCTCCAGCCTTTACTCCCCACTGGATTAATAGACCATTATTGAACTTAATATATGAATTTTGTCCGAAACTTTGACCAGATGATTGAATTGCATTAGTTCCGAGAGAACTTTGCCAAATAATTGTGGCAAAAATCAATACTATTTTTCTACTAAAACAATTCATAATCAAATTGATGTTATAATATTTTCTACTTCCATCTTCCTATTGCGATCCATCCGAATATCTCCCCAGCTTCAATTGTTGGACCTACCGAATAAACTTTGAAATAAGATATATTTTTCCCATTTATCATTTTTACTATCGAATTCATAACAGAAGAAATAGCAGTAGTTACTACAACATATGAGGTATTATAAAAACTAGTAGGAAAGTAAACTATTTGATTTACGCCATTTCCTCCAGTTCCCCACTGAATCAATAACCCATCCGGTAGCTTATAATATCCGTTCTGGGATAGGCTTTTTGTTGTTACATTGGAAAAATCTTTCAATGCGGCGTTCGTCCCGAGAGAACTTTGCCAAATTACAAGCAATAAAAGTAATACCAATTTTCTACTAAATCTATCCATAATCAAATTTATGTTATAATATTTCTATTTCCAACGGCCTATAGCTATCCAAAAGAATTTCCAAGAAGTAGGATATACTACATTACCACTTGTATATGTCATACCACCTTTGAAATAAGTAGTAGCTTTAGTGTTAATATAAGGGCATAAAACGACGGATTCAGCAGTAACGGCATATTCTGCACACATTGATATTGAATAGTAAGTGTTTAAAAAAGACGTAGAAAAAAAATAATTAGTAGCCCCTGAATACCCACCACCATATCCCCACTGAATCAATAGACCATCTGGTAGCTTATAATATCCATTTTGTCCAAGGTCCTTTGTCGTAACATTGGAAAAATCTTTTAACGCACAATTTGTCCCGAGAGAACTTAGGTGAATTAAACTACATTTTGAGTGATTTCTTTTAAATATTTTTCATTTTGATTTATTTCGTGACAATGCAGTTGATGTTGTGTGTAATATATTATTTTATCAATGATTCGTCTATCATTTCCTTACTTTTATGCCTATTATTCAATACATTTCTATTTGACATTTATATTTTAGGATATAATTCTAAGGATATGGTAACTTTATATAATGATGATAAGGAAATAAAAATCGAAGTAAAGGATGAAAGCTACTCTTATGAAGCTATCATGGAGGAGTGCTCATTAACTTTATATTTCGATTATCCCGGATATATTGAAATTCCGGTTGGCTCCTGGTGTGACTTCTACGGGAAGCGTTATTCTTTGAAGAGGGATAGCAATTTCAAGAAGAACGGTGAACGTAACTTCGAATATACTCTGATTCTGGAAACTGGGGAGGCTGATGCTATGCTGTGGAAAGTACGTCATACCGTTGACAGAAGTATTAAATTCTCATATACAGCCAAGCCACATGAACACCTACGTCTACTCGTTGAAAACCTGAACCGTCGGAGTACCGGTTGGAAAGTCGGTGATTGCATTGAAGGAACGGAAAAAGTAATCAACTACAATCACACCTATATTCTTGATGCTTTCAATCAACTTGCAGAACTATATGAAACAGAATGGCAGATCATTGAAGAAACGGTTGAAGGAAACCAAATTAAGACTATCCATCTGCGTAAAGTTGAGTATAACAAGGAGAACCCTTTGAAACTGTCGTATGGTAAAGGCCACGGTTTTAAGGTCGGTGTTGGTCGCGAATCCGGGGAGATACCACCCGAAATAATTTTGGTAGAAACTACAGATCGCAATATTGATTATTCTACATACGGATCTAAGTACCTGTTACTTCCAAAGAATAAGACTATCCGATTTGATGGAATCAAATTTGAGAATGAAGAGGGCTTCGATTCTACTAAGGCGCGTATCTATAAGACCGATGCGGATGGAACTTGTGTCATGCGTGCCGATAAAGAACTTACAACAGCAAAGGAAGATAGTCTGGATTGTACAGCTATTTATCCTTCCCGTGTCGGTACTGTCAGTGCTGTTATTGAAGTGAACAAGAAGAATAACTTCTTTGACTTTGTAGATAAAGACATCCCGGAAGAGTTGAATTTCGAAGATTGTCTCATAGCTGGAGAAAGTATGACTGTCATTTTCCAAACCGGCATGCTTACAGGCAAGGAGTTCGAAGTAAAGTATATCCATGAAGCGAAAGACAAGAAAGAGGCACGTCGATTTGAAATTGTTCCGCAAGAAATCGATGGGATAACAATGCCGGAACCGGAAGTCTGGCGCCCGAAGGTTGGTGATACATACGCAGTGTTCGGAATGCAATTGCCGAAGGCTTATATCTGTAATGACAGCACACAAACAGGTGCGAGCTGGGAAGCTTTCAAGGAAGCAGCAAAATACCTGTATGAACATGAAGATAAAGCATTCATATTTACCGGGACATTGGACGGCATTTGGGCTAAAAAACGCTGGTTGGAGATAGGCGGTAAAATAGTACTCGGAGGGTATGTTGATTTCTATGATACGCAATTTCATCCGGAAGGTTCTCTTATTCGCATGATCGGAATCAAGCGCTATATTAATAATCCATATTCTCCGGAAATAGAGTTGTCAAACGAACCAGTCAGTACATCTGTTTCAAGTGATCTGAATAAGATTGAGACGAACAAAGTAGAGGTAGATATCAAGCATAAGGACGCCCTGCAGTTTACTAAGCGTCGGTTCCGGGATGCAAAGGAAACGATGTCCATGCTTGAAGATGCACTGCTGAACTTCTCCGGCTCTGTCAATCCAATAACCGTTTCAACCATGCAACTGCTTGTAGGTGATGAAAGCCTGCAATTCCGTTTTGTCAATTCAAAAACGAATCCAGTTCAGGTATCTCACAATATTACTTATAATGCCAGCACAAGAATACTGAACGCTCCGGCAGGAATCCTTCAGCATTTAACACTCGGCATTAGTTCTCTTTCTTCTTCACATAAGGCAGACGAATATAAGTACTGGGATATGGCTGAATACAATTCTCCGGCACTCATTGACCCGGAAAAGAAATATTATCTATATGCTAAAGTTGGCAAGGAAAATCAAGCCGGAACATTCCTCTTGAGTGAAACAGCTATTAAAATGGAACAGATAACTGGATATTATCATTTACTCACCGGAGTGCTTAACAGCGAGTATGAAGGTAGTAGAAGTTTTGTTCAGCTATACGGATTTACTGAAATTCTGCCGGGCCGCGTAACAACAGAAAGAATCCTTTCGCCGGACGGTGATACATATTTCGATCTGGTAAAAAGTGAGATAGGCGGTAACATTCAAATAAAAGCAGGTTCTTCCGGATTGGAAAATCTGTCTGAATGGGAAGCTGCCCATCAGGAAATAAAGGATGCAGCTAAAGCGGCCAAAGATGCTGCCGATTCAGTGGAAGGACTTCATAACTATGTAGATGGAGCCTTCGCTGACGGTCTTATAGACGAAGCAGAGGCAAAAGCTATTGAAAAGTATATCAATACGATCAACAACACTAAACAAGCTATCGAAGCAACTTATAATAAACTCTACACGAATGTTTATTTATCCGGCTCTGCAAAGGTTGGTTTGCTCAATGCTAAGGTTACATTGATGGGAAGTATTGAAAACTTGATTAATGCTATCAATGCTGCAATTTCTGATGGATTCACGACAGCAGAAGAAAAGAAAGACGTGGATAGTAAATTCACTCTTTTTAATTCTGCCTATGCTGATTTTAATACTGCTGTTGAAGAAGCAAATAAGGCAATACAGGATAAACTAAAGGAATATTCTGACGAGGCACTGCAACAAGCAATACAAGCTTTAGAGGATGCAGCGAACGCTGCTAAAGCTGCGCAGGACGCTGCCGATTCAGTCGATGGCTTACATGATTATGTGGATGGCGCATTTGCGGACGGTATCATTGACGGGGCGGAAGCGAAAGCGATAGAGAAGTATTTGAATACAGTCAAAAATACGAAATCTGCCGTTGAAGCGACATATAGCAAACTATATGTAAACACCTATTTGGAAGGTTCTGCAAAAACAGCCTTACTTAATGCCAAGGTTTACTTATTTGGTGCTATTGATAATCTTATTGCTGCAATAAATACGGCTATTGCAGATGGACAAACGACTATTGAGGAAAAAAAGAATGTAGATGATAAGTTTACTCTATTCAACTCTGCTTTAGCTAGTTTTAATACAGCTGTTGAAGAAGCAAACAAAGCTATTCACGACAAACTGAAAAGCTATTCCGATGAGTGTACAGCCGATTTGAAAGTACTCAATACTCAAATCTCCGCACAAGTAACTCGAGTTGACAGCCTGACGCAGCGGATAGATACTGCAGGTTGGATTACTACAGCTGACGGTAATAAGATATATGCTTCTAAAGAACTGGAAAACGGCAATACGCTTATATCTTATATTAACCAGGCAGCAGGTGAAACGACGATTCACTCATCTAAAATTAATTTGGAAGGTGCTGTTACAATCACCGCACTGCATAGTGATCTGCAGACAATGATTAACTCCAAAATTGATAGAGACGGATTGGGCAAATTAGCATTTGAGGATGCAGTCGAATATGCAAAACTTGGTACTACAATTGTTGTAGGCGGGTATTTGAATACTGATTTGATAAAGGTTCGCAGGATAGATGCTGACTCCGGGTTCATAGGTGGTTTTACTATCGAAAATGGACGTCTCGTTTGGACGCGTTCAGATTATTTCGGAGGAACATCAAGAAGTTTAAAGCTCGGCTCTGGAACTGCGAAAGAAGGTGTTGTTAATGTGACTTTTAATGCTGCAACTGATGGCAAATTTGGTGTTTGTGCAGTAGGAGCAACAGCAGGAGGAAGTGCGGCCATCTATGGTTCTTCGCGATCAAATCCTACATATCCGAGTAATTACATTTATGCTGGTTATTTTGATGGGAATGTAGAAGTATTGGGTGATGTTTCTGCGAATGGATTTTACCCTCGTGATGGTAATGGTAATTCATTATCCGTATTGTCCGATGTATGGATTACTAATCTGGATTCTCCAGGAAAGGTTTATAAGCAAAAGATACATATAGTAAAAGGTATGGTGATAGAAATGACTAACACATAAAATAGAAATGAAAGTAAATCTAAACAGAAACTTACTTGACTTTAGAGGTCGGGAGTTTATCGAATTGGTGAATGGTAAGGAAAGTAAGAAATCTCTTCGTGATTTGGTGGCAGAGGCATTATTTGCAGCAGGCTCTAATCCACAGAAGAATATGGAAACTTCCAAGAAATTACGAGCATATAAAATGCTACAACAGATTATTAACAATCGTGGAGTACTTGATATTGAAACGGAAGATGCTGCTCTATTAAAAGAAATTTGTGGAGAGTATCTTACTGCAGGTACGTACGGACAAATTTATGATTTAATAGAAGGAGGAAACAAGGAATGAACATCACAGCAACTAACAGTACTGCAACAACTAAGGTTACGGACGCTATCAGGATTAAGTACAGAATGTCAACCCGTGGTACCGAAGCGGTGAAAGATATTACTGCCGAGATTGTCAAAGATGAAACGACTGTCGGCTTCTTCAATATTTCTCGAAATGGAGTAACTGGATTCTCGCTACATGAGGATCATGGGCTAACCTCTGGCGAAGTGAAACAAGTATTTCAGACAGCTATTGATGATTGTAGCGAGGTATTAAAATAAAGTATTAATATTTTAGATAAAAATGATATGGATTATTTTAAAAACTTACTTATTGGATTGGTTACCGGCATAGCTGCTTATCTCAATCCTATCTCTGGGGAAATCAAAAGCCTTATTGCTGTATTTGCCCTCAATTTCATTTGTGGACTGCTTACTGCACTCCTTATCAATCATGAGAGTTTTTCTTTTAAAAAGGCTTGGAGGTGTATCGTAGAAGCAACTATTTTCTTTGCCTTGGTTAGCTGCATCTACTTTATTGGTGAACACAAAGGAAATCCGGAAGGTGCGCTACAATGTGTTTCATTTATTACGTATAGCGTTTTCTATTTCTACGGGGTGAACATTCTAAGGAACATCAAAGAAATTCTACCCAACTCTAGCAATGGCCATAAGGTAGTAGCTTTCTTGCACTATGTATTAAGTGTTGAGTTTATAAAGAACATCCCCTATTTAACGAACTACTTACAAAAAGGAGACGCAAAATGAAAACTATTGATGCAATTATCATCCATTGTTCGGCCACGCGTGCCGGACAGGCTCTACGAGCCAAAGATATTGACCGGATGCACCGGGCTCGGGGATTCAATCAGATCGGTTATAACTTCGTCATTGACCTGGACGGAATGATAGAGAACGGTCGCCCGCTATCCATTGACGGGGCACATTGCAATACGAAAGGTTTTAGCGAATCTTCGTATAATAAGCATAGTGTTGGCATCTGCTACATAGGTGGTTTGGATGCAAACGGAAAGCCCGCAGACACAAGAACGATCGCTCAAAAGGTAACTTTGCGTGAATTGGTTGCGAAGCTCTGTAAAGAGTATCCTATTATCGAGGTTCTTGGACATCGTGATACTTCGCCCGATTTGGATGGCAGCGGTGAAGTAGAGCCGGCAGAATATATCAAAGCGTGTCCCTGCTTCGATGTCCGAAGTGAATTTTCCAATTTCTTACGCAATACAGTGATCCGGCCATGAATCGAATAATATACATTACCATATTGTTAACGTCAGCAATATGGTTAAGTTCCTGCAAGGCTTCCCGTAACATCGAGATGCAAAAGCAGGTGGACTATTACGGAGAGTTCCAATACCTGCGAAACATGATTGAGTCTCTACAGATGAACGTGAATAAGCAGACGAAGATTACTACCGACAAGTTGAGTGATCTAAAGATTGAAAATACAACTGTTTATCTTTCTCCTCCCGATTCAACAGGAAAGCAATATCCGATTAAAGAAAGTACTACTACTGCATCCAAGCAGGATCAGGAACGAACAGAAGTTGATGAAACATTATCCATTACTTTGCAGCAGTTCTCGAATCGCCTTGATACTATAAGTAACAAGGTGAATGCTTTACTAAATCAAAGAGAGAAGGTAGTCGAATTATCTTGGTGGGATTTGCATAAAGATAAAGTTTATTGCTATGTCATTGGCTTGATTCTTGCGGGATGGTTGGTGTGTAAATTTAAGAAATAAGGCTTTCTTCTATTGAAAATACAATTTTTTGGCGAAATTATATGTGAGAAAATACAATATTGTGGAAATAATATATATCTTTGCAGCAAAAGAATATCTCTGTTGGCGCAGAGATAAACTTTAAATTCGGTGATGTAAAAATATAAAATTGTATTTATGGCAAAAATAAAGAATGTGGCTGAAACAGCCAAAAGGAAGCGTATAATAAACGCTAAAGAATGTGAATACGAACTTCGTGAGTCGTTAGAAAAGCTATTTGATGCTTTTTGGAATGCTGTACGTAATTATGAAAAAGAGGTAATACAAACCCCGTTTACAGCTCGTTGTCGAGGATTTGAAGCCTCCCTCTTAAACTCAAAAATAATTCAAAGTGTTCAGTCTGTTTTTAAAGATGACTGGACATTTGGAAAGTACAAAAGATTTATGCTTAGAGTTAATGGATATATTATGCTTTTTAAGAAATTAAATAGTAAAAATATGCCAATGAATGTTCCAACTCGTTTTTCATCATCTATTCAGAACCAAGAGCAAGGTTATTTGTTTGATATGTATGATAACGGGATAGAACCTATTTTATTTTTTGGATATAATAAAAGTCGTTTTGGGGAGATTATAAATCCAAAATTGGTTTATATCGATGAAAACAAAGTGAGATGGACTATTTCTGAAAATGATATTTCTACAGTTAATAGAACAATGGATGTTCAGCCAGCCGCTGCGTCTCTCTCTGTACGCCAAAATATCAAAAAGAAAGAAGGAACAAATAATTAATAATATAATACATCACCGAATTTATTTTAGAAAACAACAATACTGATAGCAAAAATGGAAATCAACTATAAGCAGATAATATTTGCTCGTGAATATCGAGGTTACTCACAAACCGAGCTTGCTTCTAAGATTGTTGGATTGTCACAATCCAATTTATCTAAGTATGAGAAGGGTATTGGTCCTTTATCTACCGATGTGCTTAATCGCATAATTGATTTTCTGGGATTTCCAACTGACTTTTATGAGAAGAAAATCTCAAATATTGCAGAAAATGCGCATTACCGAAGGAAGAAAGGAATGACTAAAAATGAACGTTCCCAAATAGACCTTTCAAACAAGTTATTAGGTTATATTGTAGACCAAATGGGGGAGTCTGTGGAATTTCCAGATATGTCATTTCGAATGATTGACCTTGAAGATGGATATACACCCGAAACCGTGGCTCAGTACACCAGGAAGTATTTAGGCTTGAAAGATGAACCGGTTCGGAATATATTCTCTTTGCTGGAAAGAAATGGGATTATAATCATAGAATTGGATTATGATGTGGATCTATTTGACGGGGTTTCTTTTTTGACAGATGGTGGATATTATGTGATTATTATTAATAAGAATTTTAGTAATGACCATAAAAGATTCACTTTAGCACATGAACTGGGACATTTGATCATGCATACTTCAAATGAGTTTCTAATCTCTGAATATAGGGATAAAGAAGATGAAGCAAATAGATTTGCTTCAGAATTCCTTATGCCTTCTGATGCTATATCAAATTCCTTACGTGGACTAAAACTGCAGTATTTGGTGGAATTAAAAAGATATTGGTTAACCTCCATGGCATCTATTGTACGTAGGGCAAAAGATTTGAAATGTATTACTAACGAAAAATATAAATATTTTAGTATTGAACTAAGTAGAAGAGGATATAGAAAAAGCGAACCTGTGAATGTATATATTGATATGCCGAATATGTACAATGAAGCTTATAAACTTCATAAGAATGAATTGGAATACTCAAATGAGGAAATGGCAACTGCATTTAGTTTGCCTATTGATGTTCTTACTAGATTTTGCTGTCCTACAAAAACCAATTTGAAATTAAGATTGAGTATATAATCTGTATATCTTATAAATATAATCATCATATGGCTAAAACAATAAAAAAATTCACTTATGCGGTGAAAGATAAATATGATAATATGGTAACTGTGTATGCAAGAATTGAAAAGGAAGGTGGTTTGTATTACTGGTATACAAGTCATTTGACAAAACCGCAAGATGCAGATGGAATAGGAATATATAATCCTTCTAATGTTGAGTCTAATCTTGATACTGCTGAAGCATTTTTGAAAGCATATATTAGTATGATGAAAGATTCTAAAGTAATTGTACCAAACAATCATTATTGATTTATTATTTTAGAGATAAGTTGTGTTCTATTAATGATAAATCCTTTTTATATTGCCCCGTCTCTTTGATTCGGGGTTTTTCTTTATCCACCTCCAAAGTATCGCTATCTTTATGCTATAAAAGATTATTTTATGTGATAGTCATGTGATCGGCTCGGTACGAAAGATTCGGGGCTTTTTTCTTATTCATAATCAAACTTCTCGTATCTTTGCAAAAAAAAGATCCATAATGAAAGTCAAACATGAATATGAAAGAATGCCGGCCAATGAAGTTTGGAATGTAGTAGTAGCTTATATTAATAAGAACAAGCAGTTTTTGTCCTCTACTGGTATTAAATATAACGCCAAGGTCATAATTGATTCTATAGAATACAAAGGTGGAAGGGAAGGAAGTGTTAGAGCCACTGAAGGAGAGTCTATCAGTAAGAATCAATTTATTTCCGCATTTAGGCAAATCCGTGACATGGAATGTATCAATACAAAAAATGTCAAGCCATATATTGATAGAAAGCAAAGTCCATTTGTAGGCTTACTAAAGTCCGTCGGCATCATTGAGTAAGATACGGTTCAGGAAGTTAAGAAAAAACGAAGCGCTTGCTAAATTTGCTATAAATAATCGGTAGCTGAATAGTCACCTATTTTTATGCTCTCTGCAGAATACTAGAATCGTAAATCTTCATTTTCATAAATAATTGGCGGAATAGTATTCAAATTAAAAAATAATTAATATATTTGCGTACAGACGTGGATGTCTGTTGTATCATCTCTCTATAGAAAAGTTGCTAGATTTCAGAGGAGAGAGACAATGCGTTATTTACTCCAAAAGGAATGAGCCTCGACTAAGTGTAGTCGGGGCTTTTTTTTATAAGTTTTATGAATTTGATGTGCTAACGAAATGCTAATGACTAACGATATATTATCTTTGTGTCATAATCTAAAATACATAATTATGAAAGATAGTACATTATATATAATCGGGAATGGCTTCGACCTATTTCACGGTTTAAAATCCTCCTACAAAGATTATTCTGAATTTGCAAAGATAAATACGCCGAATGTTGAAGAGTTTTTGGAAGTATACTTTCCCCCAAAAAACAAAGACGATTGGTGGTCTCATTTTGAAGAAAATTTTGAGAATTTTGATGCGAGGCAATTTTATGATAACCATGATAACGTTTCTGAAAGATTTATGGAACAGGAACATCCACAGTGGAGCGATTATTTTGGAGTATTAGACGAAATTAATGAAGAGTCTGAGAAAATGCGTCTTGGAATAAAACAATCATTTAGGGACTGGATTAATGAAATATCTGAAACCGAAATAGAACGAAAAAATATGCATTTTGAAAAAAATGCTCTCTTTTTGTCTTTTAACTATACCCCTACACTTGAAAAATTTTACAATATTCCAAAAGTTTTTCATATACATGGATATATAGGCGATGACAATGAGGAAAATCTTGTTTTTGGTCATGGAGTGGAAGTTTCAGAAGGTGAAACATCTGAACTAGATGAAAATGGAGAAAACAATAGAACTCCCAGTTATGATGCAGAAGCAGCTTCTCATGCTCTTTTTTATAAATTTCAAAAGCCAGTGAAGAATATTATTGACGAAAACCAAAGTTTTTTTGATTCTTTAAAATATATAGAAAAGGTAGTTGTGCTAGGACATTCTCTTAATGAAATAGATATGCCATATATTTGTAAAATTAGAGATTCTATTTCAGATAGTTCTAGTTGGATAATAGTCTGTTATACTGACGATGATAGACAGCGTGCAAAAACAGTAATGGGAAATATAGGAGTTGCTGCAGACTCACGTAAGTTGTTGTCTTGGGAAGAATATGAGAAAGGCTTGTTTTAACGAATATAGAATCAATAAATTATAGTTTTATGAATCAAAATATCGAATACGAGAAGTTTACACAAGAAATATATCAGGAGTTAAGCAATGCTCGTGGTATTACAACCAACGTTGAACACAATGTCAAGCTCACTGGTAAATCAGGACAAAAACATCAAATAGATGTATACTGGGAATATAAAATAGCTGGTGTTCAGTACAAAGTAGCCATCGAATGTAAAAATTATAACCGTAAGCTCTCTGTTGATAAAGTAAATGCATTTCGTGGTGTATTGGCTGACCTTATTGATGTTAAAGGAATTATGATAACCCCAAAAGGCTACCAAGCTGGAGCAAAAAAAATAGCAGATTCATGCGGAATTAATCTAAAAGAATTAAGAACTCCTAGTGAAGAAGATGATTGCATAGTAGCAGAAATAAATCTTAGTTTCGGCATATCTCTTACCCAACGTCTTTTTTCACTTGATAATGATTGGGCAAAAGCAAATAATATAAATTGGCTATCATATAGAAATTTCATTGCCCATTTTTCGCAACGAGGTGATGATTGGGGAGAAGATTATCTTCCTTTAGATACCGCTGAAGATGACATTCTTGATGAAAAAGGTAATATTATTACGACTTTTGATAAATTAGAAAGTGAACTTCCTCAAAAAACAGCACAGGTATTTGATTTTAAGAACGCTTATGTTATTACCTGTAATTGGGGAAAAGTAAAAATAAAAACGGTCAAATTTATTAATAGCAAGACACATAAACAGACATTAATAACTCTTGATGCGAGGAGTATAACAAAAGCAATACTCAAGGATGCATTAAGTGGTGAAATAATGTTTTTTTCTAAGGAAGCTAAAAAATAAAAGGGGGATTACTACCTCTTTATGCTTTTTGTAAAATGGTTGGGTCAGTTGAAATCTTCTTAATAAAATCTCTCTCTATTATATAAGCGTCCATTTTATTAGCATCAAACGGTTTAAGTAAAGAAGTAACATCCGCTTTCTGTAAGTCAGAATCCAGCCATTTTTCTTCGTCCTCTTTAGATAGGATAGCCGGCATCCGATGTTTCGTATTATGGATATAATCGGTCAAAGGGTTGGCGTCAGTGGTAATAATAGAGAATGTATCATATTCTTCTCCTGTCTCTTTGTCTAGCCAACGATCGTAAATACCTGCCATCGAAAAGATTGGTTCATCTTTCAGATAGATGTAATAAGGAATCTTATTGTTTCCTCCATGTCTCCATTCAAAGTATCCGGTTGATGGCACAATGCACCGTTTCTTCATAATTGGTTCCCGGAATGAAGGTTTCTCAAATATGGTATCCGCACGTGCATTTAGAGTCATTCGGCGGATATCATCTGCATTGGCTTCATCTTTCGTCCAAAATGGTATTAATCCCCAATTGAACACCTGAATCTCGTCACTCTTTGTAATTATAGGATATTTCGGAAAATTGAAAGCATTCACATGGTACTGTTCGTTTAGCATATCTTGATATATTTCAACGATATCTGATTTACGACCGTACCGGGCTGCTAATTTGATAGCCTTAGCACTCATACTATTGTGAAAACACATATTATAGGCAATTAATGTTTATAATCTGACTGATGTCAGTAGTATAACGCCCGGAGAGTTGTTCTTGTTTAAGTTTCCAGTCTCTCCCCGTTCCTTGGATTGCTAATTTAACGAGTTGACTGTGTTCACCGTTAATCTTATCTATTGCCTGTTGAAGTCTTTCCCGCTTTTCACGATCCACTGAATCAAAAAGTCCAAGCTGGGCACCTTCGGTTATTTCAGTGATGATAACCCCGGCTTTCTTATACTGATAACCTTGCATGAATATTGTCTTTAATCCAGCTAGCGCATAATGTACTATCTCTTGAGTGTCATTTGTTGGTACCGGAAGCTGTATTACTGTATTCTTCCAGTATTGTGGTAAATCTTCTCGGAAGTTATTCGTATGAATGAATACCATCAGAGACATTGCATAAGATTTTTGTTTCCGGAGTTTTCTTGCACAAGTAGAGGCATGAGTAGCAATAGCTTCAACCATCGTGTCTATATCAGTGAGCATTTTGCCAAATGAGCGACTAGTGCAAATTTGCTTCTTGGCCGGTGGAGCTGATTCCATATCAATACATGATATACCGCGAAGTTCTTTCCATGTACGTTCTCCTACAACAGTCATATTCTTGCGTACCCATGCACCGGAAAGCAGCGTAAAGTCGTATGCTGTTTTCACTCCTTGCTTTTCGAGCTTTGCTGCTTGTCTACGTCCGATTCCCCACACATCACCGATATTCGTCAGTTGTAGGGCTTTGATTCGTTTATCTTCAGTGTCTATAATGCATAGCCGATTATATGCGGGATATTTCTTTGCGAACTTATTAGCTACCTTTGCAAGCGTCTTGGTAGGGGCAATACCTAAACTAACAGGAATGCCTGTCCCACGTGTTACCTGGTTTACTATTTTTGTTCCAAGTGATTGAATATATTGAATGCCGTCAAGGTTGATAAACGCTTCGTCGATAGAATAAACTTCCAGTTCGGGTACTAATCCTGCTAAAATAGACATCACTCGTCCGGACATATCACCATACAGCGTATAATTGCTACTGAATACGGCAACTCCGTGACTGCTTACTAAATCCTTAATCTGATAAACAGGTACTCCCATTTTGATACCTAGTAATTTAGATTCATTACTTCGTGCAATAACACACCCATCATTGTTACTAAGTACGACGACAGGCTTCCCATTAAGCAACGGGTTAAATACCCGCTCACAGGAAGCGTAGAAGTTATTGCAGTCCATCAATCCGAACATTATCTTTTCCTCCGATTCTTTTTAATTGTATAAGTTACTATTCCCCACACCATAAACTCATTATCTCTTGTTACCTTAATCAAGGGATAATCAGGATTGGAGGGAACCAACCAAGCTGCATCAGGTTCTAATCTTACTCTTTTGACAGTAAATTCCCCGTCTATAAAGCACACGGCAAGATCATCATCCAGTAATTCAAGTGACTTGTCAATTACAAGTATATCACCTTCTTCTATTCCCTCATCCTTCATTGAATCTCCGACTACGCGTCCGTAAAATGTGCTAGCCGGATGTCGAATAAGTTCTTTATTCAAGTCTATAGCCTGTTCCAAATAGTCTTGTGCTGGTGAAGGAAAACCGGCCTTTATACCTTCATCTGCAAATTTAAGCGGCAGATTGCTGGATATATCTATTTTATGTATTTCTATTTGTTTTTTCATAACTCTGCTTCTTTTCATTAAGAACAAAAGAGGTCAGGGTTTGCTCACTAAAGATACTCGTTTTTAATTATAAATAGTTTTTTCCCAGTCATCCAGCACAGTTACATCCCACCGAGGAAGATCCGGATTAATATAGGTTACTGACCTGCCATACACAGAGAAACTCTTCCCGAGAAACTCACTAATAGCTTCATCTTCCCCTTTTTGAAGACAGATATTCATAAAGATATGCATTTCATCCCAGTTGGTTGGCCCAATAAACAAAGATTCAATGAACCGACCTTTAACTGGAGCCCCGACAACCTGGTCTTTTATTCGCTCAATGAGAGCAATTGCTTCTTCAAATGTCATATAGATTATTTTCCAGCAAATATAAGAAAAAGGTTCGGTTATCCTTTCATCATCATGATATCCGCTCTCATCTCTATATAGTCCTTATATTTGTCCGGGTTGTTCACATAGTCAATTACTCTGTTTATGGCTATTTCTGCTTGCTTTTGCTTTACCTTCGTATAATATCGGATGATTCCTCGATTCTTGTCCGAATGACCGAGACAATAATCTATCACTCCGTCTGGTATGCCAAGTTCAGAGGCGAATTGCGCAAAAGTCTTACGGGCAGAATAAAAGCACAATGTCTGTTTAATCCCTAAGTGCTCTTTTAGTTCCCTCATGCAAAGATTGATATATTTTTGCAAATTAGAATAGGTATAAGAATACCCCAAATCCAAAAATCCCCTTTTATTTATGTACTTACTGATAATTGCTTTCGCTTCACTATGTATAGGTATCGTTATGACTGATTTTCCAGTCTTAGCATGAACAGTCTTGATTCTTTCAAAAGAAAGTATATCCACCGACAAATCGACTGATAATAAATCTTTCAGATTGATACCGCACAAATAGAAAGAGAGTAGAAACATATCCCTACCTAAATTCAATCGTTTTCCTTCGACTTCCGTTCTTTGTATTTTCTGAAATTCTTCTATTGAAAGATCGCACTCTTTAGGTTCTGCTGTTGGTATTTTCGTGTACGCAAATGGGTGCACATCCGTTTTCAGAACACCTGATTTTATCAGCTCGTTTATCCGGGCTTTCAGATGGGTTAATCTCAATCCGATGTTTCCATTAGCATAGCCTTTCTTTATCATCCACTTTTTAAAATGCTCCACCAATAAAGTATTAATTGCAGGAATAGGTACATCTCCTTCCGCATTAGTAAACACCCGTACAGTCTCCTCATTCATTTTGGCATAGCTTTCCCTACCCTCTTCCCTAATTTCATTTATGCGTTGTTTCCAAAACTCCAAAAACGAGATATGTGAAGGGCGTTCCTTGGAGATTATAATCCGTTTTATCTGAATCGCAGAAAAATAGTCTATGCATTCAATGGAATCGAATTTCTCTTTGTATTGTGAAAACACAAATTCAAGCCTTTTATTCATGACGTTCGCATCCTTCCGGTAAGCGACTTTACCGTTGTCGAATTCTGCAATATCATCTAACAGAAATTCTGTTTTGATATAGGTACGGTCTTTCTTTTGGGAGATGCAGACTAAGATAGGGAGCCTGCCATCATGTTCCTTAATGGAACTTAAAATTGTTAATCTGATTGTTGCCATAGTCGAATAATCAAAACACAATTCTACTATACAATTTTGTGCAAATATATACGCAGATTTATGTTTTTTTTATTCGGAATTGAATTTTTAGAAAAGAGAAACGCTGATTAAACAACTAATAATCAGCGTTTTATTTGAGAGCCGCTAGCCAGACTTGAACTGGCGACCTACGCGTTACGAATGCGTTGCTCTACCAACTGAGCTATAGCGGCGTTTGTCTCTCGTTTACGGCGTGCAAAATTACAGCTTTATTTGAGAAAACAAAAAGAATCCGATTATTTTTTGAGCTTAATTTTTAAATCAACTTTTGTTGACGTTATCTAAAACTTTTCTTTGCGTTCAAATTTTCCGTCCTCGGTATAGTACTTCCATGTACCCTTCGGTTTATTATTTGCATACTTTCCACGAAGTTTCAAGGTACCATCTTCATAATATTCACGGTAACGGCCGTGACGTTTCCCTTCTTTTACTTCCGCTTCACTCTTCAATGCGCCTTCCGGATAGAACTCCCGCAACACATTCCCTTCAAACTTTTCGACATAGAAACGTTTCAGTTCGCTCATCTGCTCTTTCTCGGTTTCAGCATCTTCGTTCATTTCCTTATCATCTTCATCAGTAGCAATAGCAACGGCAACCTCTTCCGGTTGATATGGGCTATAATCCATCACATACTGCAAAGAAGCCGAGTGATCCTCTCCTATAATCTGCATAGTCCAGTAAGGGAATGAATACAAAACGTCTTTGTTTGATTGTATTTCATTCCATGTGGCAGGATTCATCATCGGTTTCAACTGGGAATAAAACTTGCGCACATCTGTATATAAGAAAATAGTAGAACTTGATTTTAAATATGACAGTGCATTTTCAAAACCCGGATTATTTTTCAATAAATTCTTCTGCTCGTAATCTTCTACAAAGGAAAGTAAAGAAGCAGCTTTATTACTAAAAACGACATAATCGTCAACATAAGTATAGTATGGCTTCTCAAATTTATCAAATAGCTTCCCAAAGAACAAGCGGAAAAAGCCTTTCATCTCGATATAATTAATCTCGAAATCCTTATAATTAGCAGTCTTAATCTTAACCGGAGTACGTCGCTTAATCTTCTTTTCAATGAATTCCATGTTCTTACGGGCATCTTTAATACTTTTAGCCCTGATAGCCAGAATCAGTTCGGGATCATGTCCTAACAAACCTGGTTCGGATTGGGTAATAGCAAACTCTCCTGACATCCAACTCAAAAAGTTTTCTTCCAAAGATATACCGAATAACCCTTCTATCTTTTTCCGGGAACTTTGATAAGAATCATACAACTGTTTATTGTGAACCGACAGTGCATTCTCCAGTTCCTTTACAAAGGTCACCGGACTATTGAAACCTATATTCGTATAAAGAGCTGTCCGCCCGGACAGAATCTCATGTGCTTTCATTTTATGTTTTCCCGAATTCAACAAAGCAGTGACATAAGGATCGGCAGAATCTTTTTTCAATGTATATCCTTTCACTTCCATCCGCTCCTTATTCGTATTTAAATAAAGTCCGGCAAAATTCATGGAATTGCTAAACAGATCAATGTACTCATTTCTTGTACCTAAATAAATAGACATAAATTGAGGTACACGCGCATAATTGACGAAAACCCTGACAAGCCCCTTACCGGAAACCAACTTCTCTGTTTCAATAAAAGACTGATCAAGCCCGATTTTAGGTTTATTACGCGAATCAATAGCCGACTCGACAAGTCCGGATGTGTATGAACCAACCAAATGATTATCGACAAAAGCAATATAGAAAATATCCCTCGTCTCGGGATCGCGCATTTCAAGGATATTAATGCTATTATGCATCCGATTAGTCACAGTAAAACCACTCATAACCAATACGGTTTCAACCTGGTCTTTCAATAAGTCCATCTTTGATGTCTTCTGCATATCCAGAATAAGTAGAAACTCCCAATTAGTGGGACGAGTCTTATGGAGCGAAATAAGCATATCCCGCTCACCAACAAGCGACAATAATACCTTATTGCTTTTAACAACGGAATCCAGCTTCTCCACACTTTTCGTCACCTCCTCAAAAGATTTCGCTTTCTTCAGGCATTGCCACGTCTCGCTTCCACTAAACTTCTCCCAATCTTCAATCGGAGCCGATGACTGAATAATAAATGCCGCATCTTCCGGAACCAGATAGATCTGCTGAATATTACGATCAGGTGAGACAAATAAATAAACTACGGAATATACAACATATACCGCCAAAGCCAATGCAGTCACAACTAAAGTTCTCTTCACTATTTTCGAGGTACTTTTTTTCTTCTCCGGGCCTGCATTTTGCTCTCCTTGCCCGCAATTTAATTCATCCATTATTGAATTGTTATAAACTTGAATGGACAAAAATAGTAAAAAAGATGAGATTAATTAGTTAATTCATACTCATTTAGTGAATTAGTTCAATAAACAAGATTTTATAAAAAACAGTATAAAGGAGATATCCTCCCTCCTATTTTTATAAAAAACTATTCTGAATAAAGCATAAACCATTGACTCGTATCGTAAATATGTACTAACTTTACAGCATGAAAAAGAAATTCCAACTCGAAGTTCCGGGAGGAGCCGATAAAGTCTTACTTCATACCTGTTGTGCTCCTTGTTCATCAGCCATTATTGAATGTATGATGCAACATCACATCACCCCTGTTATCTATTATTGCAATCCTAATATCTATCCGCTGGAAGAGTATATGATAAGAAAAGACGAATGTACACGCTATGCCCAATCATTGGGATTGGAGATAATAGATGCTGATTACGATCATGAAAACTGGCGATGCCATATAGCAGGAATGGAGCAGGAACCCGAAAGAGGAGGACGCTGCCTACGTTGCTTTAAACTACGCTTATTGGAGACCGCCCGTTATGCACATGAACATGGCCTTTCCGTAATAACCACAACGCTTGCTTCCAGTCGTTGGAAAAGTCTGGAGCAGATTAATGAAGCCGGACAATATGCCACCGCTTCATACCCGGATGTCACATACTGGGAACAGAATTGGCGGAAAGGCGGACTTAGCGAACGACGCATCGCCATCATTAAAGAGTATAACTTCTACAACCAACAATATTGCGGTTGTGAATTCAGCATGAGAAAAGAAGAATAAAACAAACCCGCCATTACTAGCTAACCAATGAATCGAAGTAAAAAAGGTAAAAACAGAAAGCTATTCAAAAAGAAATCACATTCCAATAACAGATTAGGATGTATCATCGCCATCATTGTGCTCATTCCTATTCTTTTTGGCGTCTATTTATATTGCCAACAGATTAATACCCAGAATAATAATGAACCTCAAACCGATGTCTCCCTTCAAATTCCACTTGGCAAAGATCTGGAGACACCTGTATCACTAGTTCCCCGGCAAGAACAAATCATCCGCCATAGCGGATATACGGTATCATATAACAAAGATTTAAAAATTCCCAACTGGGTTTCTTACGAATTAACCAGGGAAGAAACCAAAGGAAAAGAAAAAAGAGGTAATCGCTTTATTGCCGATCCACTAGTGACAGGTCCGATTGCCACAAATGCCGACTATACCCGTTCAGGATACGACAAAGGACACATGGCTCCCGCAGCAGATATGAAATGGAGTCCTGAAGCCATGAAAGAATCATTTTATTTCAGCAATATGTGTCCGCAACATCCACAACTAAACAGAAGAGGATGGAAAAACCTGGAAGAAAAGATCCGGGATTGGGCTATAGCAGACAGCGCCATCATTATTATATGTGGCCCTATTATTGAAAAACAGCCTAAAACGATTGGGAAAAATAAGGTCGTAGTACCTCAACGGTTTTTCAAAGTAGTCCTATCTCCTTTTGCCAAACCGATACGGGCTATCGGCTTCTTATTCAACAATGAGCAGGCAATAGAACCTCTATCTTCATATGTAGTCACAGTGGATAGCATCGAGAGCCTGACTAATATGGATTTCTTCGCACCTTTACCCGATGAGATAGAAAACAAAATAGAAGCAAATGCAAATTATTCCCTCTGGCCGAACTAATTAACAACTCGCTTCACTAAGACTAACTTATCTACATACAAATGCTTATTCGTTCCACAGCTGTCATCCTTTAGTTCCACAGTTGTTATCTTTCAGTTCTACAGCTGTGGAACGAAAGAAAAACAATTGTAGAACGAATTAATAATCGCAATACAACCTAATACAATCAGCACATTCAATCTTTAAATATTAGAAAAGTCCGGAGTAATTCATCCTCTTTTCAACGATTCATTATAGAAAGGGATTACACCTATCCAAATTCTTTTTATCTTTGACGAACTTTTTAAATATACCTCAAAAGATGAAGAGAAAAAAGAGAAATATTCTACTATCAATTCTAATCGGAGCATTCCTCCTTTGTGCAATTGCCGGAGGCACCTTTTATTACTATCTGTTTGCTCCTCAATTTCATCCATCTAAAACCGTATATATTTATGTAGACCGCGATGATACAGCCGACTCTATCTATCATAAAATACAAAAAAACGGGCATGTCAATAAGTTCACCGGTTTCCAGTGGATGGCAAAATACAAAGATTTCGATCAGAATATCCATACCGGACGTTATGCCATTCGCCCCAATGACAATGTCTATCACGTATATAGTCGCTTTTCCAGAGGCTATCAGGAAGCGATCAACCTTACTATAGGAAGTGTCCGGACATTAGACCGGTTAGCACGAAGTATTGGAAAACAACTCATGATAGACTCTGCCGAAATCGCCAGCCAGTTATTCGACTCTACTTTCCAGGCTCAAATGGGATACACAACCATAACACTCCCCAGCCTTTTCATACCTGAAACCTATCAGGTATATTGGGACATGAGCGTAGACGACTTCTTTAAACGAATGAAGAATGAGCACGAACGCTTCTGGAACAAAGAACGTCTGGCACAAGCCACCGCCATCGGCATGACACCGGAAGAAGTCAGCACTCTTGCTTCCATCGTTGAAGAAGAAACCAACAACAATGAAGAAAAGCCAATGGTAGCCGGATTGTATATCAACCGTTTACATCAAGATATGCCTTTGCAGGCAGATCCTACCATCAAATTTGCACTACAGGATTTCGGTCTGCGCCGAATCACCAACGAAAATTTAAAAGTCAATTCCCCCTATAACACCTATATAAATACCGGTCTGCCTCCAGGCCCCATCCGTATCCCTTCTAAAAAGGGAATAGACAGCGTATTGAACTATACCAAACATAACTATATCTACATGTGTGCTAAAGAAGATTTTTCCGGAACTCACAACTTTGCATCCAATTATGCCGACCACATGGCAAATGCAAGAAAATACTGGAAAGCCCTGAATGAAAGAAAGATTTTCAAGTAAATTTGTGATAAAACGAACGGAAAAGCCTATCTTTGCCCGATAGATTAACAAACTGTGATCAACACTAAATAAAAGAAATATATATGAGCAAGCAACTCTTACTTGGCGATGAAGCCATTGCACAAGCTGCACTGGATGCCGGACTTTCAGGTGTTTATGCCTATCCTGGTACTCCTTCAACTGAAATTACGGAATATATTCAAATGGCCCCAATAACGACCGAACAGAATATACACAACCGTTGGTGTGCCAATGAAAAAACAGCGATGGAAGCTGCGTTGGGTATGTCATTCGTTGGTAAACGGGCATTAGTTTGTATGAAGCACGTAGGTATGAATGTAGCTGCCGACTGTTTTGTCAACTCTGCCATCACAGGCGTGAAAGGCGGATTGATCGTGATAGCAGCAGACGACCCCAGTATGCACTCTTCGCAGAACGAACAAGACAGCCGTTTCTACGGAGATTTCTCACTGATTCCCATGTACGAACCCAGCAATCAGCAGGAAGCGTATGATATGGTATACAGTGGTTTCGAATTCTCTGAAAAATTGGGCGAACCTATCTTGATGCGTATGGTAACCCGCCTTGCACACTCCCGCTCTGGAGTAGAACGCAAAGCACAAAAACCACAGAATGGCATCTCTTTCAGCGAAGATCCTCGTCAGTTCATCTTGTTACCAGGAAATGCCCGTAAACGCTACAAAGTATTACTTGCGCGCCAAGACGAGTTTATCAAAGCTTCGGAAGAATCACCTTATAATAAATATACAGATGGTCCTAACAAAAAGTTAGGAATTATCGCTTGTGGTATCGGCTACAACTATCTGATGGAAAACTATCCTGAAGGTTGCGAATATCCGGTACTTAAAATCGGCCAGTATCCATTGCCTAAAAAGCAATTACATCAATTGATTGAATCCTGTGACGAAATCCTCGTTCTGGAAGACGGACAACCCTTTGTAGAAAAACAATTGAAAGGTTATCTGGGCATCGGCGTTAAAGTAAAAGGACGCTTGGACGGCACTCTGTCACAGGATGGAGAATTAAATCCGGACTCTGTAGCCCGCGCCGTAGGCAAAGAGAATAAATCGGAATTCGGCATTCCTTCTGTCGTAGAAATGCGTCCGCCTGCACTTTGCGAAGGTTGCGGACATCGCGATATGTATATCACATTGACCGAAGTTCTGAAAGAAGAATACCCATCTCATAAAGTATTCAGTGACATCGGCTGTTACACGCTAGGTGCGAATGCTCCTTTCAATGCAATCAACTCATGTGTAGACATGGGTGCCTCCATCACGATGGCGAAAGGTGCGGCTGACGGAGGTCTTTTCCCGGCTGTAGCTGTCATCGGAGACTCCACATTCACTCATTCCGGAATGACCGGACTACTAGATTGTGTGAACGAGAATGCCAGTGTAACCATCGTCATCTCCGACAATGAAACTACTGCCATGACAGGTGGACAGGACTCTGCCGGAACCGGACGTATCGAAGCGATCTGTGCAGGTATCGGAGTAGATCCGGCTCATATCCGTGTCGTTACTCCGCTGAAGAAAAACTATGAGGAGATGAAGCAAATCATTCGCGAAGAGATCGAATACCGTGGTGTATCTGTCATTATTCCACGTAGAGAGTGTATCCAGACATTAGCACGCAAAAAAAGAAGTAAGTAAGCCATGAAGAAAGACATTATATTATCAGGAGTCGGTGGACAGGGAATTCTGTCTATTGCTACAGTGATCGGCAAAGCTGCCTTGAAAGAAGGATTATATATGAAACAAGCAGAAGTGCACGGAATGAGCCAACGCGGAGGAGATGTTCAATCCAACCTCCGTATCAGCGACCAGCCGATTGCTTCAGACTTGATCCCATCAGGTAAATGCGACCTTATCATTTCATTGGAACCCATGGAAGGATTGCGCTACCTCCCTTATCTTAGCCCTAACGGTTGGTTAGTGACTAACGAAACTCCGTTTGTCAATATCCCCAATTATCCGGAAGCAGACAAAGTAATGGCAGAAATCAATAAGCTGCCTCACAAAATTGTGTTGAACGTAGACAAAGTAGCCAAAGAAGTAGGCTCCGCCCGCGTTGCCAACATAGTCTTACTGGGAGCAACCATTCCATTCCTTGACATCGACTACGAAAAAGTACAAGACAGCATCCGTGAAATCTTCCTGCGCAAGGGAGAAGCAATTGTAGAAATGAATCTTAAAGCATTGGCCGCCGGCAAGGAAATTGCAGAAAAGCTAATGTAATAACAGACATTATCATGAATACACAATATTGGGAAGAAGAACTAGAAACCATGAGCCGGGAGAAGTTGCAGGAATTACAACTTCGACGGCTTAAGAAAACAATCAATATAGCTGCAAACTCCCCATATTACAAAGAAGTTTTCAGCAAACATGGCATCACAGCAGATAGCATACAATCATTAGACGATATCCGCAAATTGCCCTTTACTACCAAAGCCGATATGCGTGCCCACTATCCTTTCGGGCTGGTAGCAGGTGATATGAGCAATGATGGTGTACGTATTCACTCTTCCAGTGGTACTACCGGAAACCCGACAGTTATTGTTCACTCACAGCACGATCTCGACTCCTGGGCCAACCTGGTAGCCCGTTGCCTATACGCAGTAGGAATACGCAAGACCGACGTCTTCCAAAACAGCTCCGGATACGGTATGTTTACAGGAGGGCTGGGTTTCCAATACGGTGCAGAACGCCTGGGCTGCCTGACAGTTCCCGCTGCAGCCGGAAACAGTAAACGACAGATTAAATTCATCAACGACTTTAAGACTACCGCTTTACATGCTATCCCCAGCTATGCCATCCGCCTTGCCGAAGTCTTTCAGGAAGAAGGACTTGATCCCAAAGGAACCACACTGAAAACGCTGGTTATCGGTGCTGAACCTCACACCGACGAACAACGCCGGAAAATAGAAAAGATGCTGGGCGTAAAAGCATACAACAGCTTCGGTATGACAGAAATGAACGGCCCCGGCGTTGCTTTCGAATGTCAGGAACAAAACGGAATGCACTTCTGGGAAGACTGTTATCTGGTAGAAATTATCGATCCTGAAACAGGAGAACCCGTTCAGGAAGGAGAAATCGGAGAATTAGTGCTTACAACTCTCGACCGTGAGATGATGCCGTTAATCCGCTATCGCACCCGCGACTTAACCCGTATTCTTCCGGGGAAATGCCCCTGCGGCCGCACGCATATCCGTATCGACCGTATCAAGGGACGCAGTGATGATATGTTCATTATCAAGGGAGTAAATATCTTCCCGATGCAAGTAGAAAAGATACTCGTACAATTTCCCGAATTAGGCAGCAATTACCTGATTACACTGGAAACAGTCAACAACCAAGACGAGATGATCGTCGAAGTAGAATTAAGCGACCTTTCCACTGACAATTATATTGAACTGGAGAAGATCCGCAAGGATATAACCCGCCAATTAAAGGATGAAATATTGGTGACTCCCAAAGTTAAACTGGTAAAAAAAGGCTCTCTCCCGCAAAGCGAAGGAAAAGCCGTCCGAGTAAAAGACTTAAGAGACAACAAGTAACAATTCAAATTTCCATGTGCTAATATACCAACCGCTGTTCACCATGCGGAATGGAATATTAGCACATTATTTAATTAATATCATACAGCATGCAATTACTTAAAAAAAGAATTCTGCAAGACGGAAAGTGCTACGAAGGAGGTATCCTGAAAGTAGACGGTTTTATTAATCATCAAATGGACCCTGTCCTGATGAAATCAATCGGAGTTGAGTTTGTACGCCGTTTTGCAGCCACAAACGTAAATAAGATTATGACGATCGAAGCCAGCGGCATCGCCCCTGCTATCATGACAGGCTACCTGATGGATTTACCAGTTGTATTTGCAAAGAAAAAGTCTCCTAAAACCATCCAGAATGCACTAAGCACCACCGTGCACTCATTCACCAAAGACCGTGATTATGAAGTCGTTATCAGTGCAGATTTCCTCACCCCGAACGACAATGTTCTTTTCGTGGATGACTTTCTCGCATACGGAAATGCCGCATTGGGCATTATCGACCTCGTCAAGCAATCCGGAGCAAATCTGGTAGGAATGGGCTTCATTATTGAAAAAGCCTTTCAGAATGGCCGTAAAATGCTCGAGGAACAAGGTGTCAGAGTAGAAAGTCTGGCCATCATTGAAGACTTATCCAACTGCTGTATTAAAATCAAAGACGAGTAGATTGATTGGGGTTGAAATACTGCCCCTTATCTTTCGTCCTTTTTCCATATTGCACCGCATGCTGCGGACAAACATGATAACATGCCAGGCATGAGGTGCAATCCATTCCCCAAACAGGCCTTCCGTCCACAACTTTAACATTCTCCACCGGACAAATCTTCTCACAACGCTTGCACCCAATACAAGCATCGGTAGCATAAAAATGCTTGGGAGACATCTGAAAACGATTAAACAACGGATTTATAATCCTCGTCTTGATAAAAGGCATACTCCCTTCATGACAGAGAAACATCTCTTCCCTCTTACTTATCAAAGCATTTATTTTACTGACAGTCGAAACAGCCTCCGCTAGTTTTTTCTCTTCCAACTCTTTATTATCCACGTCAAAACCGGGAAGCAAGACATAATTATTAGGCATAGTCACCGAAAAACCAGCGTGACATTCCCAACCTTTATTCTTCAATGCCTTCGCCAGCACTTGCTGGGTAAGCCCGGTATCATCACCACAGGAACAAACAAAAAATAAATATTGTCTTTTATACCCCCTTAAAGAGAGCTGTCGAACAAAGTTCAATACTATTTCAGGAGGTCCCCACGAATAGATAGGAAATACAAAGCCGATCTTTTCATCTGCCTGCAAACTAAACTCCAATGCTCCATTCTTTAGCGCATCAGGAATAAAAACCAACTCTTCTTTTTGCTCTTTGGAAAGCTGATTTGCAATCCACTTAGAATTACCTGTACCGGAGAAATAAAATATCATAGAAAAGTATATAAAAAAGCCGCATCGACGATGTGATGAAACTCTGATAGAACAAGATTTGAGCGCTCGCCCTCTTTGTAATCCACCGGCTTAAAGCTGTCCCGAAGGATGTGGCCCGCCATTGAAGAACGAAGCTTTCTCGGTGCATCAGATTAATTTGAAGAGTTTCCCGATCCAGTCGATACGGCTAATATTTTTGTATCACAAATGTAATAAGAATCTATGAGACTAACAAGAAAAAAAAGGAATTTGTTTACCTACTAACATTTTTTTCACTCCCTTTTATCCGCCTAACAAAAGAAAAGTGTCAGTTACTGGCTTAGTAACTGACACTTTGTAACTCGTAAACTATTGATGCTTAAGCAGCTTTAGCCTTAGCAACTACAGCTTTGAAAGCTTCCGGGTGATTCATAGCTAAATCAGCCAAAACCTTACGGTTTATTTCAATACCGGCTTTGTGCAGACCGCCCATCAATTTAGAATAAGACATTCCTTCAAGACGTGCAGCAGCGTTGATACGTTGTATCCAAAGAGCGCGGAAGTTTCTTTTCTTATTTCTACGGTCACGGAACGCGTAAGTCAAACCCTTTTCCCAAGTGTTTTTAGCTACGGTCCATACATTCTTTCTTGCACCAAAGTAACCTCTGGTCAATTTCAAAATTTTCTTTCTTCTTGCTTTTGAAGCAACATGATTTACTGATCTTGGCATAGTTTTACTTTTTTTGAATGTTAGCGCCGCTACTTCACGCAGCGAACTTCAGGCTAATGCATTCGGTTAATACTTTAATAATACTTTTACGCTTTTGATTACTTCATTGCTAAGAGTTCCTTAACCTGGCTTACATTTGTTGTATCAACAGTTGTAGAGTAGCACAGATTTCTTTTTCTCTTCTTGGATTTCTTAGTCAAAATGTGACTGTGAAAAGCGTGCTTTCTTTTGATTTTACCTGTTCCGGTAAGGGTAAACCTTTTTTTAGAACCGGAGTTAGTCTTCATCTTTGGCATCTTACTTGTTTTTAAATTATTAAATATATAATGGCAACGCACTATACCTGCGCGTTACGCATCCTTTTCTTATTCTTCGCTCGTTTCCGGCTTCTCTGCTTTTTGTGCAGGAGCAGCAGGTTTCGGTGCTCCGGCTGTTGCAGGCTTTTTAGGAGCTTCTTTCTTCTTCGGAGAAAGCTGTATAGTCATACGCTTACCTTCCAGTATCGGCATCTGATCTACTTTAGCATAGTCTTCCAAATCATTCGCAAAACGAAGCAACAATACTTCACCTTGTTCCTTAAAAAGGATAGAACGACCTTTAAAGAATACATAAGCCTTCACCTTATCACCGTCTTCCAAGAATCCTTTAGCATGCTTCAACTTAAAGTTGTAATCATGGTCATCTGTCTGGGGACCAAAACGAATCTCCTTCATATTAACCTTCACCTGCTTCGCTTTCTGTTCCTTCTGACGTTTCTTTAATTGATAAAGAAATTTAGAATAATCAATAATACGACAAACAGGGGGTTGAGCATTAGGAGAAATTTCCACTAAATCCAATTCTTTTTCTTCAGCCATTTTCAGAGCCTGAAAGATTGGATATACTTTCGGTTCAATATCATCGCTTACTATGCGAACTTCCTTGGCACGAATCTGTTCATTGATTCTGTATTGCCCTTTTAGAGTGTCATTCTTCATTAAAAACGTTTACTTCCTGGTTTGATCTTTTTATTGTTATACTAAATATTTTATTCTGAAACGGCTGCAAAGTTACCATTTATTTATCATATTCTGAACTTCTTCGTTCAAAATTTTAGCAAATTCTTCAAATTTCATGGTTCCTTTGTCACCTTCGCCTTGTCTACGAACAGAAACTTCACCATTTTCAGCTTCTTTTTCACCGACAATCAGCATATAAGGAATGCGTTTCATTTCATTATCACGAATCTTACGACCGATCTTCTCGTTACGATCATCTACAATCGCACGGATTTCGTGTATTTTCAGATACATTTTCACCTGTTCTGCATATTCATTGAACTTCTCACTGATCGGCAGAATAACTACCTGTTCCGGTGTCAGCCACAATGGGAACTTACCGGCAGTGTGCTCAATCAATACAGCAACAAAACGTTCCATTGATCCGAACGGAGCACGGTGAATCATCACCGGACGATGCTTCTGATTATCAGAGCCCATATATTCAAGTTCAAAGCGTTCCGGCAAGTTGTAGTCAACCTGGATGGTACCCAGCTGCCAACGACGACCGATAGCGTCTTTCACCATAAAGTCGAGCTTAGGACCATAAAAAGCAGCTTCTCCATACTCAATCTTAGCAGGCAAGCCCTTCTCCGCACAAGCCTCGATTATAGCCTGTTCCGCTTTTTCCCAGTTATCATCGCTACCAATATACTTTTCACGGTTCACTTTATCACGCAAAGATATCTGTGCTTCAAAATTCTGGAAATCCATAGAACGGAACACAATAGATATAATATCCATCACACGAAGGAACTCATCTTTCACCTGTTCCGGACGACAGAAGATATGCGCATCATCCTGCGTAAAGCTACGAACACGAGTTAAACCATGTAACTCTCCACTTTGTTCATAACGACAAACCGTACCAAATTCAGCTATACGCAAAGGAAGGTCTTTATAAGAACGTGGGAAGTTTTTGTAAATCTCACAGTGGTGAGGACAGTTCATTGGTTTCAAGAAATACTCTTCCCCCTCTTCCGGAGTATGGATAGGTTGGAAAGCATCCTTGCCATATTTTGCATAGTGACCCGAAGTCACATACAGCAACTTATTACCGATTGGCGGAGTAATCACCTCCTGATAATCGTAACGTGTCTGGATACGACGTAAGAACTCCTGCAGACGCAGACGCAATGCAGTACCTTTCGGCAACCACATAGGAAGTCCCTTACCTACAGTTTCGGAGAACATAAACAACTGCATCTCCTTACCAATCTTACGATGGTCACGCTTCTTCGCTTCTTCCAATAACACCAGATATTCATCCAGCATTTTCTTCTTCGGGAACGTGATACCATAAATACGGGTCAACATCTTACGATCCTCATGACCACGCCAGTAAGCACCAGCCACAGTTGTCAGTTTAATAGCCTTGATCGGAGCAGTCGTCATCAAGTGAGGACCACGACAAAGGTCAGTAAACGCACCCTGCGTATAAGTCGTAATGTGTCCGTCTTCCAGTTCAGAAATCAATTCACATTTATATGTTTCGCCACGATCACCAAACATTTTCAGAGCATCCGTTTTTGCGATGCTTTTTCTGACTACGTCTTCTTTCTTTGCAGCCAGTTCCAACATTTTAGCCTCAATGGCAGGAAGGTCGCTTTCTTTAATTACCGCTTCACCCGGATCCACATCATAGTAGAATCCGTTTTCAATAGCCGGTCCGATACCAAACTGGATACCCGGATAAAGTTCCTGCAAAGCTTCCGCCAACAAGTGTGCACTTGTATGCCAGAATGCATGCTTACCTTCTTCATCATCCCATTTATAAAGAACGAAATTAGCATCTTCATTAATAGGACGTCCTAAATCATAAGTCTCGCCGTTCACGCCACATGCCAGCACTTCCTGTGCCAGACGCGAGCTGATACTTTCAGCAATCTGTAAACCGTTCACTCCTTCGTTATACTCACGAACGGAGCCATCGGGAAATGTTATCTTTATCATAATATGATGATGTTATATTTTCACAATTTGAACGCAAAAGTAACTAAATCTTTTGAGTTTTCTATTTTTTATCAAAAAAATGTTATTCCGATTGATCTGTAAAACGTTTGATAACATTATAAGCAGAAACAATCCCCAACTCACCGGCTTTACTCAAATCTGAAATACCCAGCTTATTATTTCCTAAGAAAATATGAGTCAGTCCACGGTTGAAATAAGCATCCGCAAAATCAGGATTTAGCTCGATCGCCTTATCGTAGTCGATAATTGCGGCACGGTAATCTTTCAACATGGCAGAAACATTAGCACGATTATAATATGCGTATACAAAGTCCGGAGCCAGATTAATCACCTTATCCAAGTCTTTTCTGACCACTTCATAATCTACCGCAGTAATCTCTTTACGCTTATTATCACCCGGAACAACATCTGTTTCGACAGCTTGTTCAGCCTTCTGATATTCCAACTGTTTACAACGGATCAGTGCACGCATAAAATATGCCGGGAAGAAATCACCATCCAGCAAGATCGTCTGGGTCAAATCGGAAACCGCACTCGAGAAATCCTGCACCAGATAAAAATCAATCGCACGGGCAAAACGTTTCGAAGCATTCTTATCATCTTCCACAATCGCCGATGTATGCGTATCAATCAAGGCAAAATGAACTTTCACCTGTTCTTCCGTCAACGGAGCTTCCATATTTGTGATACGAAGACGTTTCGGAAGTATACCTGTACGGTTCATGTCTTCAATATATTTGTGGAAGTTCACCGAACGCTTCACGTCACTCATCTTCTCATAATAAGTCAAAGCGAACATCGGTTCCAGCGTTATATTTACGTTCTTATCCTGCACACGACCCCGATAATCACTTGTATAGCGTTGTTCGGCTTCAGAATCATCCGCAATCACTATCTTACGATAGTTATTCATATTCTTATCCGATTTTTTACGGGTCTTCTCTCCGCTTTCATCTTCGTTTTCCTTATCCTTGTTCTGTGCTACATCTTTATTCGTCACACCGTTCTGCTTGTCAATCTGCGCCTTCATGACTTTAAATTCATCCTGCTCCGCACCCTTCTTATCTCCAATCTTTCTGCGAGCTTCCGAACGTTGATAATATCCAGCCAGGAAGTTCGGATACTGATTGATAACAGTTGTGTAATCTTGTATAGCTCCGCGATAATCACCCGTTTGCGCACGAAGCAAACCACGATTAAAGACAGCCATCATATTATCCGGCTCCATCTTGATAACAAAGTCGAAGTCTTCGATAGCCCGGTTATCATCTCCTACCTGTGCACGTAACAATCCGCGATTATAATGACCGATAAAGTTATTCGGGTCAATATCCAATGCCAGATCATAATCGCTCATGGCACCTCTTAAATTATTCTGATGAAAACGTGCCAATGCACGGTTTATATAATTTCCTGCATTCTTAGCACTCAACGGAATAGCACGGTTGAAATCCGCTTCCGCTTCCGCATACTTAGCCTGTTGTAATTTAACAATCGCTCTTGCAGCCCAAGCATCCGGATCATATTTATCCAGTTCAAGCGCCTTATTGAAGTCATTCAAGGCAGCAATTGTATCTTTCTGTTGCAAAGACACCTCCCCCCTCATCAAATAAGCACGGGTATAACGTGGAGACACCTTCAACAAACTTTCCAAGTCCTCTTTTGCAGCATCATAATCCTTCTTCTGGATATGAGATAATGTCAGGTTATGCCATAAGGTAATATTCTCCGGATCATAATGCAACGCTTTCTTATAATCCTCAATCGCCCCATCAAATTTATTCTGACGAATCCTTGCCAAACCACGAATCTGATAAGCACCCACCACAAATGGATTACGCTGGATAGCTGCATCACAGTCTGCTTCAGCACCCTGAAAATCCTCCAGATTCAGTTTGGCCAATGCCCTGAAGAAATAAGGTTCATACAGATAAGGCTTAGCGTTAATGACCTGGTTAAAGTACTGAATAGAAAGCACATAGTCCTCAAAATAAAGAGCATTTCGGGCAATAGTCATCACCCGATCCGTATTTATTTGAGCACACACCAGCGTTGGGAACAGTAATAAAACTGTTAAGATTCTTTTTACCATTGATATTTTATGCTTGTAAACGAAGCAAAAATAATGCTTTTCGCTTACTTAACAGGGATATAAACGTTTTTTATCTTTATTTCACCTGTTTCATCTTATATGAACTGCGTGCTTTTCCCTTCAACATCGTATTCAGCTTTCCTTTAATCATCTGCTTACGAAGCGGTGAGATATGGTCGATGAACATCTTACCATCCAAATGATCGAACTCATGTTGCATCACCCGAGCCAGATAACCTTCCACCTCTTCCTCATGCTCCACAAAATTCTCGTCCATATATTTCACGCGAATTTTATTACCTCTTTTCACTGTTTCGTGAATACCGGGAAGGCTTAAGCATCCCTCTTCCATACTCACTTCTTCACCCCCTACTTCCAGAATGTGGGGATTGATATAAGCCTTATTAAAGTCTTTAAATTCAGGATATTCCTCCGAAAGCGGATCCAATGTAATCGTAACCACGCGAATAGGCAAACCAATCTGTGGAGCAGCCAATCCTACACCGTCCGCATGTACCATTGTTTCGAACATGTTCTCAATCAACTCTTTCAGATTCGGATAATCCGGTGTTATGTCCTCTGCAACCTTTCTCAATACAGGTTGACCATATACATAAATAGGTAAAATCATACTTTTATACTCTACTAAAAAATTAAGTTATTCTTATGTCCTATACTAAAAACGTTTACTCTCCAAATATGTTTGCAAAATAATAGTAGCACTTATCTCGTCAACCAATGCTTTATTTTGCCGGTCCTTTTTCTTCAAGCCGGCCTCCAGCATGGTACGGTGTGCAAGAACAGAAGTGAAGCGTTCGTCCACATATTCGACCGGAAGGTCCGGATAGCGCTTTTTCAGCGAACGAACAAAAGGCTCTATATTCTTCATATTCTCCGAAACCTCATTATTCATTTGCTTGGGCAATCCAATAATAATCCGCTCCACCGGTTCTTTAGCTATATATTCACCGATAAAGTTCAGAAGTTCATGCGTGGGCACCGTTGTCAATCCGTTTGCGATCAACTGCATTGTATCGCTCACAGCTATTCCGGTACGCTTTCTTCCATAATCTATTGCTACTATTCTGCTCATGGGGTACAAAAATACAAAAAAGACGCTTCCCATGAAAGGAAACGTCTCTTTTATTCTATTATTTCAAATGTATATTATTCTTCAACAATAGCTACACGGCTCAACTTAGCATCATCATAGAACATGTTGCCTACGCCACCCTTGTAATCAACCTTCAATTGAGAAGCAGGAACACCAAATTCATTAACCATCAGGTCACGAACAGCTTCAGCTCTCTTCTTACTCAACTTCATGTTGTATTCAGCAGAACCAGTACCCTTATCAGCATATCCTGTTACAGTAAATACTTTATCAGTTGCTTTGATACCCTTAGCCATAGCTTCGATATTCATGTATTCTCTCTTGCTGATGTTGCTCTTTCCAATATTGAATACAACAACCAGACGTGGAACGAATCCAGCTTCTTTCTTAACGATCACTTCCGGTTTCTTGTTACGAGCTTCAACCAAGTCACGTTTCAAAGATTCGTTTTCACCCTTCAGGGCGTTCACTCTGTCTCTCATGTCGTTCAACTGGCTTTCCGGAACCATTGGTACAGTAGGAACAGCATCCCAACCACGTTTCTTAAACTTGTAAGTAACACCTACAGTCAAACCAGCCAATCCTTCAGGACCTGAATTACCGAATGAGCCTTTCATCAAAAGTCCACGCAATTCAACGTTAAGATCCAAAGCAGAAGACAGACGGAAACGGTTGATTAAACCGGCATTGATACCCAGTTCGTCATAACCTGCGCCTTTTCCTGAATGTACGAATCCAGCTCCTACATAAGGAATGAATGAATACAGACGATCTTCTCTATAACCACAAATCATATTGGAAAGATTCAGCATTACATCTCCATGGAAGTTCATCACATTCCACTTTTCTTTGTAGTAGCCATTAGAATACTGTCCTCCGTCTACAAGCGGACCATTAGCATTAGGAGTAGCACCTTTAGCCTGAAGACCGTTGTAAGCTACACGTAATCCGATACCTGGAGTAAACCATTTACCTACAGCAATGTCAAGTGCCGGAGCAAGACGTTTTCCGAAGTCAGCTTTACCATCATTGTCGCCAAAATACATTTGTGCGCCAACGCCACCACTAATAAACCAATTAGCACCAAAGCGGTTAGTTTCCACTCTATAACTCTTTGCTGCATTTTCTTTTTCTTGTGCAGGCAGACATACAGAGACTGCTGCCAATAAAATAAACAATAAACCCTTTTTCATCTCAATTTATTTTAGTAAATAATATATTTCAATTGTCTTACAGGCTAAATACACAACCCAAATGTTCCACACCTGATTAAGAGACAATAAACGTCATCCTTTCTTCTAGAATTAGTGCAAATATAGATATTTAATATAACACAAACAAAAAAACACGTAAATTTTCATTCATTCATAGAATTTTATAGAGCGATAAAAGTGTAATATAACTTCAGAAGGCATCTGAAGGGGGTTGTTGTGGAAGAATTAAAACAAAAAAAATAGCCAGTGATGAAATTAGATCACTAACTATTTCTATTCTTTGTCTATATGCTTTGTTAATATACCAGTTTTACATTGTCAATCCACAGAGTATTTCCCGGAGAACCGATATAGGCTCCTCCATGACTGGACGTGAACTGAAGACACATATGAGTCGGAACATCATTTTCATTTCCCCAAGCCACTTCATGAATAGGCACGCTTTCACCCTTACTGTTCACCGTATAACTTTCAGTCGCCTGCAAACGCATCATGTGCGACTTATATTCCGGACGATTCGTGATGTCACCGTACATAATCTCATAGGTCGCATTATTTTTCCAGTCCGTAGAATGATAGTAATAAGTCACCATAGTCCCTATCCGTTTTGCATACACATTTCCATTGGCATCTTCCCAACGTTTTTGCAGAAGCAGAATAGCTGCCGGATAATCTTTTCCGGGAACATCCGTAATCTTACTGAAACCGGTAGCGCGAATACGATTCTCCCGGTCGGACATCTTCACTTTATAGTCAAACTGAAGAGCCACCGGCTTTTTGGTAAACGGAATACCGGTCTGCAACATTTTCTGTGGATTTTTAGTACCCTTAATCGGTTCATGCACCGAACCGGTAAAGACAGAACCGGCCGCCAGTACTGTGATATTAACCAATCCCATCACTTTCACACTTTCCATGCGCGTATCCAAACGTGCACAATATCCATCCCCCCGTTTCTCCGGGAATACCGAAGTATTAGTTTTCGTTATACCGGCAACCTTCGCCATTACATTTGAAGTGCCCCAAGGCGATCCGCCCATATTCTTATAAACCTGATCTCCCTTAATCACCGTCGTCGGCCCTATCGCATATACATTCTTTGTATTTCCACCAATAATGCTCGACTCCTTTATCTGACGGTCCACCCATTGATCCATGTCCCCAAAAGGAAGCATTTCAACTTTATGTTGCGCCATCAAAGACAAGGAAGAAATAAATGCAACGAAACCTGTCATCAACAGGCGATGAACGTTTTTCTGAATCATCAATACTTTTCCTTTCTTTTTCTTCTTATAAATTATAATCCCATTGTTTCAAAGCAAAATCCCAGTTCTCTTCTACCAAACGAATCGTACGGTCGTCATATTTATACTTATTCTTCTTATATCCCTTCTTTCCGCCCACATATTTTTCTATATCACTACGTGCTTCGGCAAATCCGGGGATAGAAAGAGACTGATAAATATTCTCCGTCATTCCCATCGCATCCGCTTCAAAATCTTCAAATTTCACTTCCATCAAGTTACCTTCCGGAATAAATTTCTTATCCGATTCATACTTATGATAAAGCTTGGCATAAATAGAAAGGATATTTTCCTCTAATTGTTCATTGCTGACATCCTGCAATTTCAGCGGCTGAATCGTATTTGTAAAGAAACTGCGTGTAGATTCGAATACAGTATACGGATTACGCATCAGGTAGATAAACTTAGCATTCGGGAACATTTTCACCAGTTCCTTCACCCTGCCGGTATGCGGAGGATTCTTGCTAAGGAATTGAGTACCATGGGTATTCCACAAAGAGATCTTAATCAACTTCGTAAACACCTCTTCAAACACTCTCAATTCAGCATCCGTTATATCATCAAATAAAAGATATTTATCAGCATATTCCTGTTGATATTTCGGCAAAAACCAGAAATTATAATATGTATAAGGCATCATGTTCGACAAAGCAAACTCCTCTTCCTGGGGAAGATCCACTGCCAGCTCCATATTATCCGTCGGACGCTTATCCGGCATCAGCCAACTCATATTCTTTTTGAAGAAAGGCTGTCCCCACATCATCAGATGAGGAAATACAGTCTGATAAGTAGTGTTATACCCAAAATGCTTGTCACAAGAGAACACATTATGTACAAATGTAGTTCCACTCCGCCAGTGTCCCAAAATGAACACCGGATCATGCTCCAATGGCTGATCAGCCAGCAACTTCTCGTAACGCCTGTCTTGTAATGACGCCAGTGGAGAAAGCAATCGGCACACAGCCTTCGTCAATCGGTATTTACCTTTGTAGGCTGCATCAATTTCACGCCCGGCGGTGATAGCCTTGAACGTCTTCCAGTCGGCACCTACCAATGTATTAATCGGAAGTTTATTAAATTCGAGTAATCCCACTTTATTAATTAGAAATTAGAAATCAAAAATTAAAGACGACAGGATACTGTCATTTTCAGTTTTCAATTTATTGTTGAACAATCTATTTTATTAGTCGCACTGCAAGACCCTGGCGTTCCAGTTCCTTCACAGCTTTTTCTACCGCTTCGTAATGTTCCGGAGCAATTCCCAGTTTTACCATATCCAATACCGGAATACCCTCCGTGTCACTCATATCTTTCATTTCCACGCGGTCGATAATCATACCTACTGCCGAAGTATTATTAGTGATCGGGTCAATCAGGATAAATGAGCCACAAGATTTATTCTTCTTATAAGGATCAAAGAACAATTCCTTAGCCGTAGTCAGCACCACACGGGCAATCTGATTCAACTGCAAAGGCAACGTCTCTTTAGTCAGCTGACCATTCTCCAGAGACAGATGCTCCATCGTATTCACGTCCACCTTATACTTTATCGTATCAATACGCGTACGACTCAAATTGGTAGTCTGCTTAATAAAGAACGACTTATTTACATCCATCGGTTCTTCATCCATCCAGACCATCATAGCATCAAAGTTACGATCCACCGTTGGCAGATTGTCAGGATGCACCAACATTTCGCCGCGCGACACATCGATCTCATCCTCCAATGTCAAGGTCACAGACTGCGGTGGGAAAGCATAATCCAATTCCCCGTCATAAGTCACGATACTCTTCACCTTAGATGTTTTTCCGGAAGGAAGCGCCATCACCGTATCCCCTTTGCGAACGATACCGGATGCAACTTTACCACAGAATCCTCTGAAATCCAGATTCGGACGAAGCACATACTGAACCGGGAAACGGAAATCCGTAAAATTATGGTCATTATCAATATGAACCGTTTCAAGGAAATCGAGCAAAGAAATCCCCTTGTACCACGGAGTACGTTCAGACTTATCCACCACATTATCCCCATCCAATGCAGAAAGTGGAATACAGTTGACGTCAGGAATACCTAATGGAGCAACAAACTTCTTATAGTCAGCCACAATCTCGTTAAAACGCTCTTCCGAGAAATCCACCAGGTCCATCTTATTGACAGCCAATACCACATGCTTGATTCCCAGCAAAGATACCAGGAAAGTGTGGCGACGAGTCTGGGTTATCACTCCGGTACGGGCATCCACCAAGATAATAGCCAAGTTAGCCGTAGATCCTCCGGTAATCATATTGCGGGTATATTGCTCGTGTCCCGGAGTATCCGCGATGATAAACTTACGGCCATTCGTTGAGAAATAGCGATAAGCCACGTCAATCGTAATACCCTGTTCACGTTCAGCCTTCAATCCATCGAGCAATAACGCATAGTCAATATGCTCGCCCGCATTCCCCACACGTTTACTATCACGCTCCAGTGCATCCAACTGATCCTCATACAGTTTCTTACTGTCAAACAACAAGCGTCCGATCAACGTTGATTTTCCATCATCTACCGAACCCGCAGTCAACAGTCTCAACAAGTCTTTCTGTTCATCCTTGTCCAGAAAAGCTTTTATATCTAATTTATTATCTGCCATAACTAGTTACAATTAAAAGTATCCCTCACGCTTCTTTTGTTCCATACTACCCTCCTGGTCAAAGTCAATCACACGGGTAGTACGTTCACTCTTCGTTGTAGTCATCATTTCCTCCACAATCTCTTCAATCGTAGCAGCTCCACTTTCCACCGCCCCTGTCAGAGGCCAGCAGCCCAATGTACGAAAACGAACCATCTTCATTTCAATCTGGTCACGGTACTTTTCAGGCAAACGGTCATCATCCGCCATAATAATATTACCATCCAAATTAATTACCGGACGCTCCTTAGCATAATATAGCGGAACGATCGGAATATTCTCCAAACGGATATACTGCCAAATATCCAACTCAGTCCAGTTGCTAATCGGGAATACACGGATACTTTCCCCCTTATGCACGCGGGCATTATAAATATCCCACAATTCAGGACGCTGATTCTTCGGGTCCCATTGGTGAAACTTATCCCGGAAAGAGAAAATACGTTCCTTCGCACGTGACTTCTCCTCGTCACGACGGGCACCACCAAATGCAGCATCAAACTTATACTTATCCAACGCATGAAGCAAAGCCTGCGTCTTCATCAAGTCCGTATGCACCTTGCTTCCATGCGTAAAAGGTCCTACCCCTGCATGAAAAGCCTCCATATTACTTTCAACAATCAGATTCCATCCGTACTTCTTCGCATATTCATCACGAAACTGAATCATCTCCTTGAACTTCCATTTCGAATCGATATGCATCAACGGGAATGGCACTTTACCCGGATAAAACGCTTTTTCAGCCAAGCGTACCATCACCGAGGAATCCTTTCCGATACTGTAAAGCATCACCGGATTCTCAAATTCCGCCGCCACCTCGCGGATGATATGAATAGACTCGGCTTCGAGCTCCTTCAAGTGGCTTAATTTATATTCTTCCATATTTATTTCATTTTATACACTTCACTTTTGGCAAAACAAGCTCCAACAAACGGTTCACCGACTCCTCCAAAGTCAATTTGGAAGTATCCAGTGACAAAGCCGGATGTTCGGGAACCTCGAAAGGTGCGGAAATTCCTGTAAAATTCTGAATTTCCCCTTTCCGTGCCTTCGCATACAATCCTTTCACATCACGTTTCTCACATTCCTCCAGCGGAGTACTAACGAAAACCTCCAGAAAATCATCCTTACCAATAATGTTTGCAGCCATTTCGCGAATATCATTATTAGGGCTGATAAATGCAGCAATCGTAATGATACCACTATCCAGAAACAACTTCGACACTTCCGCTATGCGACGGATATTTTCCACCCGGTCCGTTTCGGAGAATCCCAGGTTATTATTAATTCCACTACGGATATTATCCCCATCCAGGATACGGCAAAGCAATCCACGCTTATGAAGTTCACGTTCCAATGCGATGGCAATCGTGCTCTTTCCGGAACCACTCAATCCGGTAAACCAGATCATCACACTGTGTTGCCCCAAAAGCTCTTCTTTGTCCTGCCGCGTCATCATGCGGTCAAATATCGGATATATATGGTTCTTTTCTTCCATTTACAATTTTATTTAAAAGTTCCAGATCAACGGAACCAGAATAATAGAGATTAAGAAAGTGATAATATTAAGCGGCAACCCGATACGTACAAAATCCGTAAACTTATAGTTACCGATACCTTGCACAATCAAATTTGTCTGATAACCAATCGGTGTCGAGAAGCTGGCAGATGCAGCCATACAGATTACCACAAAGAAAGGCGTAGGGCTCACTCCTAATTGGGCAGAGATTGACAGTGCCAAAGGAAACGCCAAAGCCGCTGCCGCATTATTAGTAATCAATTCCGTAAACAAGTTCGTGATAATAAATACCATTGCAAGCAACACATGCGGGCCGTAATCATCACTCAATCCGATAATAAACTTCGCAACGCTATCCGCCACGCCGGAGTTCACCATCGCCTTACTGATAGCAAAGGCACAGGCAATCGTAATCAGAATATCCCACGAAATATATTTAGTATATTTACGGGCAGGGAACAGATTCGTCCATGCCATAATAATAGTAGTAATAGACACAAAGAAAAACATATCCAACTTGATATCCGGAAACATCTCCTTCGTTACCGGAAGCTCCCCTACCGTTGCACCCACAATCATCAGCACCAGCAACAACAAAGCAAACCAACGCTTCTTCTTCCCGCTAGTATCCGGTTCATTCCCGTTTGTCAACAAGACAAACACAGAAGATTCCCCCCACGTCGGGATAAAAGTATCATCAGCCATCACAACAAGCGTATCCCCTTCATGAAGTACCACATCGTCCAAGTTAGTGACGAAGCGCTGTCCGTTACGTGTCTTGATCTCTTTTACCTCTGCACCATAATGACGTTGGAAATTAAAATCCTTCAGTTTTTTATTGATACCGGGAAAACGGGCACCCAAAACAGCCTCTACCCGATGAAACTTCTCCCCTTCCTCTATTTCCTCATCCGGCACAGCCGTATCCGGACGTGCATCCGGCAAAAGACGTTTAGAGAAAAGAAATATATAAATGATACCGGCAATAGCTATAAAAATACCCACCTTTCCGAGCTCGAACATAGAAAAGCCTTCAAATCCGGCCTCCAATATCATACCGTGCACCACCAGATTGGTAGAAGTACCGATCAAGGTACAGATACCTCCCAAAATAGTCACATAAGAAAGAGGAATCAGAAACTTCGTAGCCGGGAGATTCACCGACTTAGCCCAATGTTTGATAATCGGGGCAAAAATAACCACCACAGGCGTATTATTCAGAAAGGCAGAAATAAATGCCACCGAAGGTAAGATACGCAACTGTGCCTTAAATACTGTCGTCTTTCCTTGCGGAAGCAACTTCTTAATCACTTGTCCCAATGTGCCCGACTGGCGAATACCCTCACTCACCAGAAACAGCAGAGCAACGGTAATCATCCCTTTATTACTAAACCCTTCCAGCATCTCCTTAGGAGTCAGAATGCCGGCACACAGAAACAAAACCACTACCGAAAAAAGTATCATGCCCGGACGCATCTTATCTGCTATCAAAGCCGCTACCATTCCTAATAGGGATAATAGTACAAATACAATTTCAAATGTCATATAAACATTATTTAGTGTTCTCTTTTTGGCTCAACGATAAACCACGGATTCAATAAATCCTCCTTATTATATCGTAGAGGTTCTTCCTTTCCAGCCTGATATACTTCCATCCCCGCGGCACGGGCTATCGCATGCCCGGCAGCCGTATCCCACTCCATCGTCGGAGCGAAACGCGGATATACATCAGCCTTACCTTCAGCAACCAGACAGATTTTAATAGAACTTCCGCTCGAAATCAACTCCACACTGCCGTGTTTCTTCTTCAAATCTGCAATATATGATTCTGTTTCAGGCGACAGGTGCGAACGGGAAGCAACCACGATCAGATGATCGTGCACCTCCTTCAAAGGTATCCGTTCCGACTTCCCAATCAGCTGCTCCAATGCCACGCCGTCATCTTCCAGACTGACAATACCGGAACATTTATAAGCCCCTGCACCTTCGATCCCGAAATAAAGTTCTTTTTTAACAGGCACATAAATAACACCGAACACAGGTACAGCGTTCTGCACCAAAGCGATATTTACCGTAAATTCTCCATTGCGCTTAATAAACTCCTTCGTTCCATCCAGCGGATCTACAATCCATAAAGTATCCCATCCTCGACGGATCTCATACCCTAAATGCTTCCCTTCTTCACTAAGAACAGGAAAAGGAGTATCGTTCAGAATAGCCACAATCGCTTCATGCGCTTTTCTGTCTGCTATAGTTAACGGAGAGTTGTCAGCCTTCCTCTCTATCTCAAAGTCCGATGCCGGATCATTATAAATAGAAAGAATCTTTTCACCCGCTTTTAGAGCCGCATCAATAGCAGCCATAACATATTTTTGTTCCATTCAATCTCTAAAATTAATGCCCTATTCACATTCAGGCAATACATCCTCCAAATTAAGAGTTGACAAAAGTAAAAACCTTCTTTGCTATAAAAGTTTCCCCACTATCATTTATAACTTCTTTTAGTAGAAAGATAAAAATATCTAAACGAAAAAGCCACTCATTTTCAATAAAAAAGCAGTAACTTCCCAGTTACCGCCTTCTTATTCGGAAAAAAACGTTCGTTCTTTCCAATATATATTACCAAAAAGAAATCAATATACACGATACAGCAACCAAGCACCCTGGAAATCCGAACGGTTCGGATATTTAGCCTTGAATGCATCGCGAGCTTCAGCAGCAGCAGCCTTGTCAGCAAAAGAGTTCACAATCACACGATACATTGCCTTATCAGCATTAAATGCAATCGTAGAGTGATATCCCTGTCCGTCCAACCAATCTTTCAGGCCTTCAGCATTCGCTTTCACCCCAAAGCTACCTGCCACAACGCTATAATCTTTCAATCCTTCGTTACCGGAAACCACTGTAACCTTTTCCTGACGAACGCCGGATGTATCTGCCACTTTAGTAGTTGTCACAGGAGCTGCAACCACCGGAGTAACCTCTACCGGAGCTTCCACCTGCGGTTCTGCCAATTCTTGCTGTTTTGCTTTTTCGTAAGCTTTCTTATAGGCACTTTCGCTGGATTTACAAGATGCAAATGCTAGCACCAAGCATACTCCCATTCCTAATACGACTAATTTTTTCATAATCCTATACTCTGTTTTAATTAATAATTCAATATTCTCGTCTATTATATTTAGTTTCGGGCAACAAAATAATAGAAATTTTATCATCCGGCAAAGAAATCCGTCAAAAAAACGTCTATTCCGGCTTCTTCTTATACGAAATAGTGCCTGTTGCCTGATAAGTAGGCATCAAAAGCACCTCTGCAATCTGAATATGCGCAGGAGCTGACGCGGCAAAATAAACCGTTTCCGCAATGTCATCTCCCGTCAACGGACGAATCCCTTTATAAAAATTATCGGCAGCTTCCTTATCCCCCCGATAACGCACCACTGTAAAGTTTGTCTCCACCATTCCCGGTTTGATATTTGTCACTCTCAACGGAGTGTCCACCAAATCGATCCGGAGGCCGTCCGAAAGAGCCTTCACGGCAGCTTTCGTTGCGCAATACACGCTTCCACCCGGATAAGCGGCATCCCCCGCAATAGATCCTATGTTAATAATATGTCCGCGTCCACGTTCCACCATACCGGGCACCACCAAACGCGTCATAGCCAACAGTCCCCTTATATTCGTATCGATCATGATATCCCATTCATCCAGGCTACCCTCGAATTCCTTATCCACACCGATCACCAGTCCGGCGTTGTTCACCAACACATCAATCGTCTTCCATTCTTCGGGTAATGATTCCAAAGAGGCGGCAGCCAATTTCCGGTCGCGCACATCAAAAGGCAATATATAAACCCGGACACCATACGCCCCTTCCAGTTCAGCTTTCAGTTCTTCCAGTTTCGATACGGTACGGGCATTCAGAATCAGATTCCATCCCTCCCTCGCAAATTTACGGGCACAACCCTCACCAATTCCGCTACTGGCGCCGGTTATAAAAACAATCTTAGCTTCCATTATGTTTTGATTTACAATATTCGAAAACAAAAGTACGCCTTAACCTTCAAAGGTTAGCTACGAAAGTCAGTTAAATAAGATTAAACCATAAAAGAAAAAAAGAATTATAAAACGAAGCACTTTTTTTCAGTTTTCACGAACAACCTTTCGATAAAAATGTTATATTTGTTGTATCATAATCATTTTAAACATTATACATTATGAAAGGATTGAATGTTTTAGCAGCTTTTCTGGGTGGTGCAGCCGTAGGTGCAGCCCTTGGTATTTTATTTGCTCCTGAAAAGGGAGAAGATACCCGTCATAAAATCGCAGAGATTCTTCGTAAAAAAGGAATCAAGCTGAATCGCAGTGAAATGGAAACTCTCGTTGATGAGATCGCTGCCGAGATGAAGGGAGAAATAGCAGAATAAGTGAGTAACCAAAGACTAAAAACAGAGCGACCATGTTTGCAGACGATAAAAGTATTGAGAATTTTCAGCAGTTGTTTTTCGAGTTCAAGAAATATCTGGAGCTTCAAAAAGAATATACCAAATTAGAATTGACGGAGAAGTTAACCATACTTTTTTCCACGTTAATTATGATATTAGTACTTATTATCCTTGGCATGGTTGCCCTGTTTTATCTGCTTTTTGCTCTTGCTTATATATTGGAGCCTTTAGTGGGCGGTCTGATGTCGAGTTTCGCCATCATAGCAGGCATCAATGTTGTTCTCATCGCCCTGGTTATTATTTTCCGCAAGCAGCTCATCATTTCTCCGATGGTGAACTTCCTCGCTAATTTATTTTTAACTGATTCAAATAAATAAATTATGAATGCGCAGACCCCGCAGAAATTTACATTAGAAGAGATTGCCGAACGTAAAAAGAAGCTTTTAAATGAGATCCATGCTCAAAAAAAAGCCATGACAGCTACTACACGCGAAATATTTGCCCCACTTGCTCCGGCAACCAACAAGGCAGATGCACTCATGCGTTCGTTCAATACCGGTATGGCTGTATTTGATGGCGTAGTGATGGGAATCAAGATTATGCGGAAGATACGGGCGTATTTTAGGAATTTGAGATAAAAAGAGCTACTCTTCCACTATCCATTTTTCTATATTTCTTGTTTGCGAACTAAAGTTCACACCCACTTTAAAAAGCTTACGATTATCCGCTTCAAAAGGAAGTGAATAATGTTTTTCATTAATCTGCTTCAAGGCTTCTTCTGCCGTGCCATTCAGTTTAAATTCCATGACATATATGAATTTGTCCGTCTGCAAAACAAGGTCGATACGCCCTTCGCTTGTATGATATTCCACTTTAGTATAAAAGCCTACGAGTTTGAAAACGATAAAAAGCACATTTTCGTAATGCAACTCCTGCTCGCGAATCACGTCATAACCAGTGTCTGCAAAGAAACTTTGCAAACGACGGAAGAAAGAGTTATAATCACCAGATTCCACTTCACGGACAAACTTCTGAATCTCAAACGGAGACTCCACTTTATTCACGTTCGCATAATAAGGAAGCAGGAAACGAACAAACCCCTCTTCCACTTCACGATTCGGAAAACCTAAACGATATATACCAAAACGTTCGTCATACCCCTTAATGGTGAGATATCCGCTCTGGTAAATCACCGGAATGGGATTACTAGATTCCGAGTCAATGCTGTTCAACACCTGTTCATCTGTTTCCTCATGAGCCATCCGTTCCAAATCATAGTGATGCTTCTTCAACAAGTTCACCAGATAAGTGGGTGTCCCCGTCTCAAACCAGTAGCTGCCGAACTTCATCTTATCAAACGTGTTCAACAGACTGAAAGGGTTATAGATTCCTATAGTATGTTCCACAAAGTGATAGCCATCATAACATTCTTTCAATTCTGCGCACACCTGCTCATAACTCATCTTCTGCTTTTCTGCCAACTGATGCAATTCCTCCTCCAGATTGTCATGTATTTCTTTCTCCGTGATACCGCAAATATCCACAAAGCGTTCATCCATTGAAATATCCTTCAAATTATTCAAGTCACTGAATACGCTCACCTTGCCAAATTTTGTCACCCCGGTCAGCAACGCGAACTTGATACAACCATCCATCGTCTTCAAAGCGCCATAAAAAGGCTTCAATGTATCCCGGAATTGTTTTTGTAAGTCCTCATTGCCAATTGCCTGCAACATCGGCTTGTCATATTCATCCACCAGAATAACCACCCGTTGTCCGGTCTTTTCATAAGCGCGCTCTATAATACCGGCAAAGCGTAGGGAGAACGAACGTTCCGATGGTTCGGCACCATAAAGTTTTTCCCAAGCGGTCAACGATTTATCCAGAATATTATCCAGACTCTCCGGAACATCATACTTCTCAATATTAAGGTCGAGATGCAAAATTGGATGTTCTATCCAATCTTTTTCGAGCTTCTCCACCATCAGTCCAGCAAATAGTTCCTTCTTCCCTTGAAAATATGCTTCCAGGGTAGAGATCAGCAGACTCTTTCCAAAACGGCGCGGACGACTCAAAAAGTAATAACTCCCGGTCTTTACCATCTGATACATCAAGGCCGTTTTATCAACATAGAAATAACCGTCTTGACGGATTTTCTCGAAGTTCTGGATACCAATAGGATATATTTTATTGCTCATACATGTACAACCTTTTAATTATGGTGCATACAAATATACAGCTTTCATTCTATAACACAAAGCTAGCAGTGATTTTAATTCTATGATAGAAGAAACTTTTAGATGAGCTATATTCAGGAACAGAAGATGTTATCTTGTGTATAAGGAAAAGTGCAAGGATTTATTTCTATAAATTTTAAATAGAAATAAAGTATCAAACATCATACCCTCTAAAAGTAATATATCAACGATCTTCACAGACAGTTGATATATTTAGAATACATATCAGCATTTGCCAATATGAGGGGACAGATCAGGAATATACCGCTGTATTTTTCCCAACCTGCAGAATGTAGGGGATTCATGTGTGTAGCATGAAGTTAGGGACCTACATGTATCGTTATTATTATATGCTATTTAGACTTGTATATACCTTCGTAATAACTCTCGTAAGCACCACTTGTGATAGTATCCATCCGCTTTTGGTTATCCAGTCACAATAGTCGGCACACTATAAGTATCGTGAAAAGCGTGTACAAAGTGATCACTACCTGCTTTCGAAGCCGAGTAGGGCGAGTACGGATTATACTCTGGTCTCTTTGAAGTTCAAAGAATATTCGTACGAGCAAAAGTAAACGGATCTCTGATACTACGGTCCACGTGACTTTCGGCAGCTAAATGAATGACTCCACCCACATGATATTTATTGAAAATTTTCAATATCATTTCAAAGTCACAAATATCCGCTTTTACAAAAGTGTAGTTTGGTTTATTCTCTATATCTTTCAGGTTAGTCAAATTCCCCACATAAGTCAATTTATCCAGGTTAATAATATGGTAATCGGGATACTTGTTCACAAATAAACGTACCACATGGCTACCAATAAATCCGGCACCACCAGTAATAATAATATTTCTTCGAAAGTCCATATTCGATAATTAAAAATCAGCAATAAATAATGCCATTACTGGTTAAAGCCATACCTCTCACCCCATTATATAACCATATTTTTCTTTACATATATTCCATAAAAACAACACATTACCCACCAGATATCTACGCCACATTCTTTTAGGCTCTTTTATCAGTCGGTAAAGCCATTCCAACGAATGTTGCTGCCACCATAACGGAGCCCGTTCAGTAGTACCTGCAAAGAAGTCGAACACTGCCCCTATAGTGCCCACATGGCAATGGATATTCAGTTTTTGCCAATTACTATAAATCCATTTTTCCTGCTTGGGAGCAGTCATGCCAATCCACAACAAATCGGGATTTGCCTCGTTGATAGCCGCCACAATAGCTGCATTATCTTCCTGTGAAAATTCCGGCTTATAGGGAGGTGAATAAGTCACTACCTCTAGGTTCGGATAGTCTACTGCTGCCCGTTGTTTTATCAATGCCAACACTTTCTCCGAACTACCCATAAACATACATCGCCCACCTTTCTCATTAAGGCGATTCATTTCAAACACAAAGAGATCCCAACCGGCTATTCGTTCCCGTGGTTGGCTTTGCATCTTTAACCATTTACAAACTTTTACAATACTTGCTCCGTCAGGGATAAGTGCTCCTCCCTTCATCAATGCCTCGGCAAAGAGTGTATCTTTAAGGGCAGTGTTGTACGAGTGTGCGTTAATAGTGTTGATTAAGAACTTGCCTTGAGGTAATGTTTTTAGTTGGCTCATACCCTCCACAATAGAGAGTTCTTTCAATCTAATCATGGTTTTATTAACATTTTATAATATATTTATCACAAATAAGACAGATATACCAAATTTACTAGAACCTAAACAGTGCTCTTGAAAGTTGTTTACTAAACCCACATATTCTCACTAATAGTATTGGAAATAGAAATGAAGCAAAACTTGTTATTAGGAAAACAGAAACATCGCTCCGATCTTCACTTAATAAATTCATTTTTCTGACAACTTCCAATATAAAAAAATGTGAAAGATAAATACCAAAATATTTTTCTAACTCAACATTCATAAACTTATCCTCTCCTAGGATAAATATTTCTCATAGAAGCTGTAAAAATGTTTGTCGTAACTGAACGACCTAATGTTAGCGTCCAATTTTGACGTGTACCCCAAGGAAAGCCGCCACAAGGCGGTTCC
>ENA-OXTU01000080-OXTU01000080.1-human-gut-metagenome-genome-assembly--contig:-NODE-80-length-42775-cov-19.062313_pt1 | contig 42775 bp, 39 predicted proteins | sample MGYA00249344_ERZ652650 | MGnify/ENA primary metagenome ERZ652650 (study PRJEB26925, sample SAMN05826532) | human gut metagenome | biome: ENVO:2100002; feature: ENVO:00000062; material: ENVO:00002003...
CACTATCCTCTTCGTCGGCAGCGTCAGATGTGTATAAGAGACAGCCTTGGTGACGAGCCAGCGGATATGGAACTGCTCCATCATGGCCTGATTGAGGGCAAAGCTGAAGGGTCCCTGCATGGCGATGATGTTGCGGTGGGGGATGTTCGCCGCCTCGCAGGCCGCGATGCTTTCCAGCGTGGGCAGGACGCGGGGGTAGAGCCGCTCGGGCGGGATGGCCGCGAACTGCGCCAGCTCCTTGGCCCCGGTGGCCAGCAGAAGATTTCCCTCTTCTGCAGCCAGCGCTTCTGCCGCCTGCTTTGCGCTCTCAAAGACGAGACAGTTTTCCGGCAGCGGACTGGCCGGGCGCAGCAGGCGGAGGTATCCTACCCCGGCCTTCTCTGCCGCTGCTTTGATGTTTTTGGTCGCCTCCACTGCGTAGGGGTGGGTGGCGTCGATGCAGAGGGCGGCATCCCCCAAGAGCGCGGCCATCTCATCGGGCAGGAGCCGCCCGCACCGGACGGTGACGCCGGGGGTGCTCCCCTGCTCTTCCTGTCCCAGCGGGGTGGCCACGCTAACGGTGACTTCGATGCCCAGTGCCGCCAGCTGGCGGGAAAGCTCCCGCCCCTCGGTGGTGCCGCTGAAAACGACGACGTTCATCGGCGGTACCCCCGCGGCGTGACCATCCGCCCGCTCAGCGCGCGGGTGGCGGCGTTGCCCACAAAGACGGTGGTGAACATATCCACCTCGGTATCCCGGAGCTGGCTGAGAGGCAGGATGTGCTTTTCCTGCCCTTCCCGGCCGATGTTCCGCACAGAACCGCAGAGGGTGTCCGGGGCTTTGCCGTTTGCCAGCAGGATGTCCACGGCCCGGCGCAGATAGTCCGGGCGGCCCTTGGACGAAGGATTGTACAGCGCCAGCGCGAAATCGCCCTGGGCGGCGCAGACCAGCCGCTTTTCGATGACCTCCCACGGCGTGAGACGGTCCGACAGCGAGATGACGCAGAAATCGTGGGCCAGCGGCGCACCCAGCACCGCGCCGCCGCTGAGGGCGGCGGTCAGGCCGGGGACGACCTCCACATTGACATCCGGGTACTCTTCGGCCAGCTCCAGCAGCGGGCTGGCCATGCCGTAGACCCCGGCGTCGCCGGAGCAGACCAGCGCCACGTCCCGACCCGCCCGGGCGGTGTCCAGCGCCCAGCGGCAGCGGTCGATCTCCCGGGTCATGCCGGTGGTGTAGCACTCTTTTTCCGGGTAGAGGGGGCGCACAAGGTCGATGTAGACCGTATAGCCGCACAACACCTCGGCCTGCTGCAAGGCGCTCTGCGCCTGCACGGTCAGAAACTGTCCGCCGCCGGGGCCAAGCCCCACGACGAACACGGTCTTTTTACTCTCACTCATTGCTCTGTCCTCCAATCGGGTGCAAAGGGGCGGACGGCCAGCGCCAGCGTCACGCCGCCGCCTGCCGTTTTGGGCAGAAGGAGCGTCCCGCCCGAGGCTTTTACCGCCGAGCGCTCACAGACGTTGTCCACGCCGGTGACACTTGCCACAAAGGCCGACGGGGTGAACTGTCCCGGCACGGCCCGCAGTTCGTCGGCCGGATAGAATGTGATGGGCCAGCCGTGGACTTTGCAAAACTCTGCAAGCCCCGGCTCATCTTTTTTCAGGTCGATGCTGGCGGCGGCGAAGACCGCCGCCGGGCTGAGGCCGGACGCGGCACAGAACGCCGCGAAGGCTTCTTCCAGCTGCTGGGCCGTCGTGCCGCGGCGGCACCCCACCCCCAGCACCCCGATGCGGGGGACGAGGTGAAGCGCCCCGCCCTGCGGCGTGAGGGTCAGGGCGAAGTCGGCGGCTTCGGGTGCGTCAGTTTTTTCCACGCCGGCGGGGGCCTCCCCCGCCACCGGCCACGGCGACCAGTACCGGACAGTCTGCCCGGCCAGCAGGGCGCCGCTGACGCGCTTGATGCGCTCCGGTTCAAGGACAGCGCAGTTCTGGGCCTTGGCCCAGAGGTCCACGGCGAAGAGACCGTTGACGTCGGTGGCCGTCGTGATGACCGGCACCGCGCCGCACGCTTTTGCCAGCGCCCGGGCCAGCGCGTTGGCACCGCCCAGATGGCCCGACAGGAGCGGCACGGCGAAGTTCCCGCCCTCGTCCACGACCACCACCGCCGGGTCAGCGGCCTTGCTCTTGCAGTGGGGCGCGATGGCCCGCACCGCGATGCCCACAGCTCCTACAAAAATCAGGGCCTCATCCTGTGCAAAATGCTCCGCCGTCCAGCCTTTCAGGGTCACGTCTCCGCCGCAGCGGCTCACGCTGCCGGGCAGAGCTTCCGCCAGCCGACGAGCCAGCGCCTCGCCTTTTGCGGTGAAGGCCAGATATGCCCGGCTCACTGCCCGGCCTCCGTCCCCTGCCGGAACTCGGTGGTAAAGGCGGGGTCATAGAGCTTGCTGCGCTCGTAGTTTTCGCCCAGAAAGTCGCCTACGACGATGAGGGCGGTCTTGGTGATGCCGTTTTTGCGGGTCTCCTCGGCCAGTGTGGAGACGGTGCAGCGCACCACCTTCTGCTCGGGCCAGGTGGCCTTATAGACCACGGCGGCAGGGGTATCGGGGCGGTAGCCGCCGCTCTCGAGAAGGGCCTGCTGGACTTTGTCCACCAGCCCGATGGAGAGGAAGATGACCATGGTAGCCCCGTGAGCGGCCAGCTTTTCCAGCTGTTCGGCCTCAGGGACAGGAGTGCGGCCCTCCATCCGGGTGATGATGACGGTCTGGCTGACGTTGGGCAGGGTGTACTCGGCACAGAGCGCCGCCGCCGCGCCGCAGAAGCTGGACACGCCCGGCGTGTCGTCATAGGGAATGCCGTCGGCGTCCAGTGCGTCCATCTGCTCCCGGATGGCCCCGTAGAGGCAGGGGTCGCCGGTGTGGAGGCGGACCGTGGTGCCTCCGGCCTTTTCGGTGGCACGGATGGTGTCCAGCACCTGTTCCAGCGTCATCTCGGCGCTGTTATAGATGGCACAGCTGGGCTTCGCCAGCCCCAGCAGGGCCGGGTTGACGAGACTGCCCGCGTAGATGATGCAGTCGGCATCGGCCAGCAGGGCCGCACCCCGCCGGGTGATGAGGTCGGGCGCGCCCGGCCCGGCTCCTACAAAATGGACCATATCTTACCCCTCCTTCACCAAAATCGTTGCAAAATAGCCCGCCGACCGGGCCGGGTCGTAATCGGTCAGGCCGGGCCAGACCTTCTCGTTCGGCAGGCCGCAGTTACAGACCATTGCGCTCCGGCTCAGAAGCCCGGCGTCGGCCAGCGCGGCCAGCGTCTCGGGCAGCTGACGGCCCGATTTCATCAGCACTTTTGCGCCCGGTGCGGCCAGCACCTCAGCGGCGCAGCGCCCCGGGGCGATGGTCAGCGGCTGCTCCATGCCGCCCGTCAGGGACTGGCCCAGCCGGGCCGCAGCGGCGCAGAAGCTCGTCACGCCGGGGAGCATCACGGTCTTGCAGCCCTCGGCCTCCAAGATCTCCTGCAGGTAGCCGAAGGTGGCGTAGACGGACACGTCGCCGAGGTTGAGCATGGCGACATCCTGCCCGGCGTCGAGATATTCTTTCACGGCCCGGGCCGCCTCGATGTGGGCGGCTTTCTGCACCGCCGGGTCAAGGCTCATGGCGAAGCGCAGCGGCAGGATGGTCTTGCCGCTCAGCTCCACCGCACCTTTTGCGATGTCCAGCGCCATCATCCCGCCCTTCGGGGTCTGGGGCGCGGCGATGACCGGGCAGTTTTCGAGGCGGCGGACAGCCTGCAGGGTCATGAGCTCCGGGTCGCCCGGGCCGACGCTGACGCCGTAAAAAGTGCCTATCCGTTTTTCCATTCGTCCAGCAGCTCCTTTGCAGTTCTGGTCTGGCCCAGCGGGCCATATTGGTTCGAGAAGAGTACCGCGCCCACCCGGAACGCCCCGGCGGCGCGGCGGTCGAGGTGGAGCTGGATGGCGTCCAGCAGACTGGACAGCACCGGCTCTCTCATCTCTGCTCCGTCTAATATCTCCATGCAGGCGTCGGTGGTGGCCGCGTTCATCAGGGCCGCGCAGACGTCCCGGGATGCACCGCAGAGGGCGGCGTGGGCGCAGAGCAGCTCGGTGCGGCAGTCGGCTGTGCGGGAGTGGGTGTTCATGACGCCGCCCGCCAGTTTGACCAGCTTGCCGATGTGGCCCACCAGCACCACCTCTTCGAAGTGGGATGCCGCCGCCATATCCATCGTATCCCCGATGAAGTTCGAGGTCTTGACCACCGGGATATTCTTTAGGGCGGGCATCTTCTCGTGGAGATAGTCGAGGCCGTAGTTGCCCGGGGCAAGGATGAGCCGCCGGGGGCTTCCGGCCCGAAGCGCCGCCTGCCCCATTTCCAGCTGGATGGTGTCGAGGATGGCCTGCTGGCTCATGGGCTCGACGATGCCGCTGGTGCCGAGGACGCTGAGGCCCCCTTCCACGCCCATGTGGGGGTTGAAAGTGCGCTTCGCCGTTTCGGCCCCGCCCTCGATGGAGATGGTGACGTCAAAGCCGCCCGCGTACCCGGCAGATTCGGCCTCTTTTTCCAGCGCTTCCTTTATCATGGCCCGGGGGACGTGGTTGATGGCAGCTTCGCCCACAGGCTGGTCGAGACCGGGCTTTGTCACCCGGCCCACGCCCTCACCGCCGTGGATGCGCACCTCGCCGGACAGTTCGGGCCGGAGGGCGACACTGGCGATGACCGGCAGACCGGTGGTCACGTCCACATCGTCGCCGCCGTCCTTCCGGATGGCGCACTCAGCCCCCTCGCCGGACAGTCGGCAGAAGATGGGCTCCACCTCCACCACGATGCCTTTCGGGGTGCGGAGGGCCACCGTCTCGGGGGTGCGGCCGGTGAGCAGCAGCCGTGCCGCGCCCGCCGCGCCCAACGCCGCACAGGTGCCGGTGGTATAGCCGCAGCGCAGGAGCTTCTGGCCGCTGCGGACGTAGTGCTCAAAGAGCGGGTGCTTTTCCTCCGGCGCTTTTGCCTCACCGTAGAGGAATGCGTACTGCTCATCGGTCAGAGCATAAATTTTGCAGATGTTTTCCCGGGCAAAGGCCTTTTCCGGCGTCATGACGTCCGAGACGCCCGCCGCCGAGACGCAGACGACCTTGTCGGAAACTTTCTGCGCCAGCTCCAGCTCGTGGAGGCTGAGGATGACGGCCATCTTCTTGTCGCGGGCGAGGCTTTTCAGGATGGCCAGCAATTCGGCCTTGCCCTTGATGTCGAGGAAAGACGTAGGCTCGTCCAATAATATCAGCTCCGGCTGCTGGCAGATGGCCCGGGCCAGCAGGACGCGCTGGCGCTGGCCGTCGCTGATGCGGTTGAAGTCCCGGCCCGCCAGCGCCTCGGCCCCCACGAGGGCCAGCGCGGCATGGACCTGACGCTTATCTTCCGCCGAGAGGACACCCAGCCGCCCCGTGTAGGGGTAGCGCCCGGCGGACGCCATCTCGAAGCAGGTGGTCAGCTCGGTGCGGCGGGTGTGGGGCACCATCAGGGCCATTTTGCGGGCGCGCTCCGGGCCGGAGCAGTCCGCGAGATTTTTGCCATCCAGCAGGACAGCGCCCCCCTGGGGGGCCAGCTGCGCTGCCAGCGTCTTGAGCAGGGTGGATTTTCCCGCGCCGTTGGGGCCGATGAGGGTGAGGATGCTCCCCTTCCCGACGCCGAGTCCGATGTGCTCTATCAGGGGCGTTTTGCCGTAGCCGATGGCAAGGTCCTCGGCGCGGCAGTAGAATTTCGGATCGCTCATTCCCGGCCCTCCTGTGTCTGGCGGCGCACCAGCAGCCAGATGACCACCGGCGCACCGAAAACCGCCGTCACCGAGCTGATGGACAGCTCAGTGGGCGCGAACAGGCTGCGGGCGATGAGGTCGCAGAGCAGGCAGAACGCTGCCCCGCCCAGACAGCAGCCCGGCAGGACATAAAGGGGCTTTGCGCTGCCCAGCAGGTTCTTGACCAGATGCGGCACCGCGATGCCCACAAAGGAGATGGGGCCTGCAAAGGCCGTCACGCAGGCGGAAAGCAGGCTGGAAAGCAACACGAGGGCCGTCGAGAAGGCCCGCACCGGTACGCCGACGCTCCTGGCGTAGCTCTCGCCCATCTGGTAGGCCGCCATGGGCTTCGAGAGCAGGAACGCCGCCGCCAGCGCGGGCAGCACCACGCAGGCCGCTGCACCCACGTTGGCCCAGGTCATGCCGGAAAAGCTGCCCATCGACCAGTTGTGGAGATTGACGATGTTGGAGTCCTGAGCAAAGGTCACCACGATGTCGGTGACAGCCGAGCAGATATAACCGATCATGATGCCGCAGATGACGAGGATGCTCATCCGCGGCACCCGCCGGGCCACCACCAGCACAAAGGCCATAGCCGCCATCGAGCCTACAAAGGCGGCGATGATGAGGGTGGCCGAGCCGGTGAGCAGCCCCTGCTGTAAAAACACCACCATCGTCAGGGCCACCGCCAGCTTTGCGCCGCTGGACACGCCCATGACGAAGGGGCCGGCGATGGGGTTGGCGAAGAAGGTCTGCAGGAGGTAGCCTGCAGCCGAGAGGGCCGCGCCCAGCAGCACGACCATGACCGCCCGGGGCAGACGGAGCTGGAGCACGATGCCCATGGCCAGCGCATCTTCGCCCCGGCCCAGCAGAGCCGCCGCCACCGCGCCAGGCGTCAGGGACACACTGCCCCAGAACAGGTTGAGTGCAAACAGCACCGCGACCCCCGCCGTGAGGGCGAGGTACGCGAGGCTGAGGCGGCGGGTAGTGGTCATGACAAAGCTCCTTTTATACGATGCGCTGTAAGAAACGGAGGGACGCCGGGTCGGGCGAGCCCTCGGTGAAGACGAGGTTCATATCCGAGATGAGGTCGGCCAGCTCCATACTCTGCTGGAAGAGGCTCTGGGCCGTACACCAGCAGTCGCCGGACTGGACGGCCTTGAAATCCGCCAGCATCGGGCATTTTTCGATGAGCTGGTCACGGGTCTCCATCACGCCCTCGATGGTACTGTTGTAGATGAGGACGTCGGCGTCTTTGGCCCGGGCGTAGAAGGTCTCCAGCGGCAGTTTGATGGTGGACTGGGCCGACGTCTCCCCCTCGAGGTCGTCGAAGATGTAGACGCCGCCGGCCATCCCCACCATCTGGGCCACATAGTCGCTGGTGCGGCGGACGGTGATGAGGTTATTTGTGGTGATGGAGAAGAAGGCCGCAGTCTTGCCGGTGTTCTCCTGCTCGAGGATAGGGGCCACCTGCTCGACCTTCTGGCGAAAGACCTCTTCCGCCATCTCAGTCTTATTCAGCAGGATGCCGTAGAGCTTGAGCCACTCCATCCGGGCCAGCGGGCCGCTCTCATAACTCGAGCGCTCCACGAGGACCGGCACGCCGAACTTTTCCAGCTGCTCCTTGACCTCGGGGTCGTGGAGCACCATGGTGTTCTCGATGGCGAGGGTGCAGCCGGCGGCAAGGATGCGCTCATAGTCCGGGGCGCTGTACTTGCCCGCGTAGGCGATGCGGCCCTCCTGCATGGCCTGTTTGGCCTCTTCCACATACCAGCCCTCGGCCTTCGTGCCGGAGAGGGCGATGCTGTCCAGGGCGTCCAGATGGACGAAGAGGTCCATCACCGAGGTGGAGACGAGATAAATATGATCCAGCGGCTGGCGCAGCACCACGACGTCCTCGGGCAGGTCGTCCACCTCGGCGGCCCCTTCAGGGACGACGAGGAACCGCCCGGCGTCCGGGATGTCGATCATCACATAGCCGCCCTCATAGCAGTCAGCGGAAAACTGGGCGGCATAGTCCAGCGGGTAGCTGTGGTCGAACACGAGGGATGCTGTATTGGCCGGGGCAGTCTTGTTCTGCCCGCAGCCCGCAAGGGTGAGGGCGGCGGCAGGCAGGGCTTTCAGGAAATTGCGGCGTTTCATCGTTACTTTGCCTCGATCAGGGATGCAGAGGCGAAGGTGAGCGTATACTCGATCTCATGCGGGGTGCTCATGGCGACGGTATCGCCCACCACATCCAGCGGGGTGTCGAGAGCAGTGACGGGGATCTCGAAGGTAGAGTTGCCCTCGGTGTTGGTGGGCAGATACTTCTCGCCGTCCACCAGCATATAGTCGTAGTTGGGGCTGGACCAGACGATGGTGGCGGTCATCCTGCCGTCGGCCACGGTCAGAGCAGCAGGGCTGTCCACGGTGGCACGGCCGGAGCCGCCCTCGAGGGTCACGTCACAGGTGTAGGTGCCGTCGGCAGGTGCTTCCGCCGCAGCAGGCTGGGCGTTGGCGACACGGACGGTATGGTCGTACCACTTGCCCTTGGTGCCGAGGATGGCCAGCTGGAAGTCCTCGTCCAGAGCCTTCACCGGGATGTCGAAGCCGTAGACCTCATCGGACAGGCCGTCGGAGTAGGTGACGGTGTCGGTGGTGGGCTGGAGCCAGTCGCCCTCGTGGGCCTCGGCGTCAGCGGCCATGCCGACGTAGAGGTTGACGATCTTCTTGGAGGCGAGACTGACGTGGAAGGTCATCTGACCGTCCTTCACGGTCAGGGTCCCCTTGCCGTCGTTGGCCTCGTTGGCATGGAACATGGAGCTGTCGGTGTCAAAGTCGGCGGTGTAGACGCCGTCGGGCAGAGCGGCCTCTGCCGCCGGTTCGGAAGCTGCCTCGCTCACGGCGGAGGAGGCCGCAGCCTCGGAGGAAGCGGCAGAGCTGGCCGGGGTGCCGGATGCGCCGCAGCCGGTGAGAGAACCAGCCAGCACAGCGCCGGCCAGCAGAAGAGCAAATTTATGGTTCAGTTTCATGATGATATACCTCGAAGTATCTATTTTACAGAAAAGATTATAACACGCAATGGCCCGAATTCAAAGCAGGCCGAAAAAGAAATTGCCCGAAAAGGCACTCCTTTCCGGGCAATCATAAACTTATGCTCAGCCGTTCAGGGAATCGACAGCGGCCTTGGTGTGTGCGACGTAGAGCTGCTGGATGTCAGCGACCTCGCCCAGACCGGCGATCTGGCAATCCACAGAATCGAATTCGCCGGAGGCCTCGAACTGGCTCTTCCAGGAATCCTCGTCGTCGCCAGCCATATCGTTGTTGGCGTGGTCACCTGCAACGACCATCAAGGGACGCAGGACGACCTTGGTGTAACCGGCGGCCTTGACAGCCTCGATGACATTCTCGCAGGCAGTCTCCTCAGGCTCGCCCTCGACGGTGCCGATGAAGACATTCTTGTAGCCCAGAGCGTTCATCTGAGACTGCATCTGGGTGTAGCTCACCTTTGCGGTGTGAGAGGTGCCGTGGCCCATGAAGACGAAAGCGGTGCCGTCCTCAGCAGCGGCGTCCAGACTGTCGAAACCGGCGGTCTTGACGGCCTCGGCGGTGATGGCCTTGGCGACAGCTTCCTTGTCGGCGTTGATGACGGTGGCATCGCTGCCCACCTCGCCCAGCAGAGGCTCGGCGATGGCGACGGACTCGAACTTATCGCGGTAGCTGTCCACCATCTCCATCATCTCGTCGTACTCAGCGCCATGCATCAGATGGGTGGGCTGGACGACCAGATTCTTCACGCCGTTGGCAACAGCGCGCTCCAGAGCCTGCTCCATGTTGTCGATCTTCTCGCCGTCACGGGCCTGAACATGGTTGATGATGATCTGTGCGGTGAAGGCACGGCGGACAGACCAGTCGGGATATGCGGCCTGGATGGCGTCCTCGATGCCCTTGATGTCCGCTGCGCGGCTGTTGTTGAAGGAGGTGCCGAAGCTGACGACGAGGATCTCATTGTCGCCGATGTTGTCCTGGTTGCGGGCGTCGTCCTTGGAGGCATCGCCGGTGTCGCGGCCAAAGTAATCGGGGTCAGCCTCTTCGCCCTCGACCATCTCCTTCTGAGCGTCGGTCAGGGCATCCCATGCTGCCTTTGCAGCCTCACACTGAGCGTCGGTATTCTCGTTGCGCTCCTGCACATAGATGGCGTCGATGAGGTCCGCCACATTCTTTGCTGCCATTTCATCGGCCTCCTCGCTGCTCACTTCGCTGGCGGCGGCAGAGCTTGCGGCGGTGCTGCCGGCGGCAGTGGAAGAAGATGCACCGCAGCCGGTGAGCACACCGGCACACAGGGCCAGTGCGGCGGCAGCGGCGGTGACGCGCTGCCAGTTCTTGTTGGTTGCCTTACGCATTGTTTGAGTCCTTTCTGTTGTGTGGAATGTACTTTTCCGATAGAAAGGGTACGAAACGGGGGCCAGCTCAAACGAAAAAAGAGCCTTTTCACCGCGCGGAAGGCACAGCAAAAAGACCCTTTGAACTTTCGGGCTTTTTGGTACGACCAATTCCTCGTGATCCGGAGCCGGACGCTCCTGTACCAACAGCGGGCAGGTTTCCTGACTGAAAGCTCACCGCCCGCTGCCGCCTTCCCAGAGGCAAAGCCTCCAGTGACCGGCGCTGAGCGCCAAGGCAACGGACTCCCTTATCACAGTGACGAGATCGCGCGGGACTCGCACCCGCTTCCCTTTTACCCTCCCGGCCGGGGACGAAGCCCCGACGGCAGGCACCTGCTGTTTTCTATTCAGACGAGGTGAAGTATACCACACTCCGCCCTAAAATGCAATATCTCAGCCCTCCTGCGGCACGGTCCAGACCATGCCCAGCGCTTCGAGCTTTGCGATGCGCTCCGCCGTCAGCTTTTTCTCAGCACAGGCGTAGTTTTCGCGCATCCGGCGGACCCAGTCGCCGAGGCAGAAGCCGTCTTCGGTCTTATAGTTTACCGGCACCAGCAGGTCGCCGTGGGCGGTGCGGTACTCTTCGGCGCGGCGGAACGCCCCGGCCCACTTGGCCTCCCGGGCGTCCCACTGCATCCCGATGGCGTCCAGCAGGGCGATATGCTCCGGCGTCACCTGGAACGAGCCGGGCCGGGCCTTGCGGGCAGCCCGGAGGTTCGAGATCCAGACGCCCAGACGGAAGCCGTTCTCGTCCACGTATCCGGCAGGCACGAGGAGGCTGCCCTTCTTCTCGGCGTAGAGCCTGGCGCTCTGGTAGTTATCCAGCCAGTTCTGCTCCCGCACGCTGCACGCGGGCGGCACCGGGGCGCTGAGGCGTCGGCCTTTTTCGCCCTTGAACAGCTCTTTCAGGGCCGCGCGGCGCTCGGCGGAGAGCTTTTTGCCCTCCCGCAGCATCTGCTTCTGACGGGACAGCCAGCTGCCCAGCCAGATGCCGTCCTCCGTCCGGTACTGGGCCGGAACGGCCAGACTGCCGTGCTCCTTTTTGTATTCCACGGCCAGCTCGTAGCGGTGCTGCCACGAGTCGGTCTTTTCCCAGTTCATGCCCAGCTCGTCCAGCAGAGCTTTCCGCTCCAGCGTTACCCGGGCGCTGCTGCGCTCGGGGTTCTGCCATGCGTACCGCTGGCGGGACACCCACTTGCCCAGCAGGATGCCGTCTTCGTCGATGTACTCGATGGGAACGTCGAGGTTCCCGTGGGCGGCGTGGTACTTCACGGCGGCCTCGTAGGCGGTCTGCCACTTGCGGTCGTTCCGGTTCGCCCAGTCCACTCCCAGCGCTTCCAGCTTTTCGATTTGGGCGTCGGTCAGCATCCCCTCTTTATAAGCAGCACGCTGACTGCCCAGCCAGACGCCCAGCGCCATGCCGTCCGGCGTGACATACTTGACGGGAATTTCCAGCGTGTGATTTTCCAAATAATACTGGACGGCGGCGGCATAGCTCTTCTCCCAGAGGATGCTGCCGGTGTCCCACACCATGCCCAGTGCCTCGAGGCGCTCGACGCGGTCTGACGGCAGGTTCCCGCCCAGATAGCGCTGGCGGTTATAGACGATCCACTCGCCCAGCGCAAAGCCGTCCTTATCCTTATAATGGACCGGCACCAGCAGGTCGCTGTGGCTGTCGCGGTACCGCCGGGCCGAAGCACAGCCGTTCTCCCACGCCAGCTCAAGCCGCTTTTGCCAGTTCATGCCGATTTTGTCCAGCCGGGCAGCCTGCGCGGCGGTGAGGCGTCCCTTTTTCTTTCCGGCCCGGACAAGGCGCTGGTTTTCCAGCCAGCGGCCCACGGCCACGCCCCCGAAGCTGTAGGAGCGAGGCACGTCCAGCGTCTTTCCCTCTGCCGTCATCTGCTTTGCGGCGGCATAATAGCGCTCCCAGTCGGAGTCCAGCGCGCGGCGGAGCTGCCGGTAAGCCCGGCGGCAGGCAGAAAGGGGCTCTTCCAGCGGGAAGGCTTCTGCCCCCGCCGCGCTGCACTCCTTCCGCAGCTGCTGCACACAGGTCAGCGCCTCAAAGGCCGCGCTCAGCTCTGCCACCGGCACACTGCCGCAGGCCGCAAGGGCGCGGCCCAGCATCTGCCGGTATGCGGCCGGTCCAGCGCTGCGGCGCACCAGCACCACGCCCGAGATCCCGGCCAGAGAAGCCTGCACCGCCGGGCCGTTGGCACAGACCAGCAGCCGGAGGGTGGCCGCTTCATCGGCCGCAAAGCCTTCTGCATCCTTATAAATATGTGTTCCTGCACCAAACAGCTTCTCGGCCTGCTCTGCGGTCTGCACCGCCGCTGCATCATCCTCGCAGAGGACAAGATACCGCCCGGCAGCATCCGGGAGCCACTGCGCCAGCAGCTGTTCCACCGGCGGAAGCTTTTCTACGGCGAGGCTCAGAGCCTGATATTTCTCGGCGTTGGGGTCAGGGCAGCCCGGCAGATGGAGGTTCTTCACCTCAGCACGGAGGCGGGCCATCGCATCTTCCAGCGGCCAGAGCAGGGCCGTATAGGAGGCCGGCATGGGCAGCAGGCCCTCGGCCATCGCCCCGCCCAGCGCCAGCGGCTCCACGATGGCGTCGGCCAGCATCTCCTCGGCGGCGCGGCAGCTATCGCCCGGGGCGTCCGGCTCCCCCAGAGCCAGCAGCTTTGCCCCCGGGCAGAGGCGGAACAGAGGCTGGACACAGTCGGTCCAGTCCTTTGCGCTTATCTCCCTCCAGCCGTCCAGTACCAGCAGGCCGGGCCGGAACTCAGCCAGCGCCACCCAGCCCAGCGCATTCTGCACGGCCAGCTGCTCACAGCTCATCAGCCGCACCCGGCCGCCCAGCGTCCGGCCCAGCCGCTTTGTCAGGGCGCGGCGCAGTTCCAGACGGGCAGCGCAGGACACCACCCAGAGCACGCGCATCTCGGGGTGGGCGTCCAGCAGCTCCCACACGATGCAGCCTTTGCCCGTACCCGCCGGACGCACCAGCGCAGCACAGTTTTTCTGCTGCAGTCTAGCCTCCGCTGCACGGCAGGCTGTTTTATTTGAATCATCTACCAAAATCGACATATCTTATCCTTTCTGCCCCTTCCGAGGGTTCAGAAATTCGCTTTTTCTGCAAAAAAGAAACGCGCCTGCGCAAAGCTGGCTTTCCTGCCTGCGCTGCGCCCGCGTTTTTCCTGCAAAAATGTTACTTTCATGCTCTATTTTTATCATAAAAGTTTATTTCTTGTCAAGATGATTTGCACAGATTTTTCCAAATAATTTTACATTCCCTTTTTCCGGAAATTCCGGGACCGTTCCCTGCTGCCCGTTGACGGCGGGGACAGTTGGTGGTAGACTTTTTTCATCGGCTCCCCTTTTGGCGGGAGACTCCCCTATTTATGATATGTGAGGTAATCGATATGAACATCATCAGCACCGAAAAAGCTCCCGGCGCCATCGGCCCCTACTCTCAGGGCTACACCGTGGGCGGTCTCGTCTTCACCTCCGGCCAGATCCCGGTAGACCCCGCCACCGGCGCAGTCGCCGAGGGCATCGCCGCACAGGCTGACCAGAGCTGCCGCAATGTGGGCGCTATCCTCGAAGCTGCCGGCGTGGGCTTTGACAAGGTGGTCAAGACCACCTGCTTCCTGGCCGACATCGCCGACTTTGCCGCTTTCAACGAGGTGTACGCCAAGTATTTCACCTCCAAGCCCGCCCGCAGCTGCGTGGCCGTGAAAGACCTCCCCAAGGGCGTGCTCTGCGAGATCGAAGCCATCGCTGAGGCCTAAGCCGCCTTTTCAGCACAAAGAGGGGCCGTCTGCACTCCATTCCGGGTGCGGACGGCCCCTTTTGTCTGCCTTCGATTCCAGTTTTTCATGCTGGCCAGCTTTCTTAGCCGGAGAAATTGACTTCGTTTTTCGCTTTTGTTACAATAGAATCGAACTGTTGTAAAAGATTTCCGTTCAAATTTGAAAGAGAGGTCCCTGCCCATGTCCAATTCCCGTGTTGAAAGCCACAGCCGCGCCGAATTGCGCAACAAGATCATCAGCGCAGCCACCCTGCTCGAGATCCTGTTGTCCGGCCTCGTCCTCATCGGCCTGCTGCTGTCGATGGTGCCGCTGCTGCAGTGGATGCCCGGCCTGCTGTTCGATGGCAACGACGTCGAGGTGAGCATCTTCTTACAGCGGGCGCTGGACATCGTCATCGGCATCGAGTTTATCAAGATGCTGGCCAAGCACAGCCCCGGTTCCAGCCTCGAAGTGCTGCTCTACGCCATCGCCCGCCACATGGTGGTGGGGCACGAATCCGCCATGGAGAACCTGCTGAGCGTGAGCGCCATCGCCCTCATCTTCATCGTGCGGAGGTTCTTCTTCGTGCCGGCCTTCGGCGCTCATCTGCCCGACGGTCACCCCGCACCCGACCTTTCCCCCAGCCAGAGCGGCATCCCGTCAGAGGAATTCGCCACCCGGCTGCGCAAGCACCTGCATCATGACGACACCGACACGGAGCTTGAAGTCGCCATCGAAGACCCCAAGTATGAGGACAACACCGACACGCTGCTGGAAGCAGACCCGAAATGAGCCTGACAACGTAAAATGCCCCGCAGAACGCTCGTCGAGAGCTGCCTGCGGGGCATTTTTTATGCTTAGTTGCTCTTGTGCTTCTGGCCGAAACGGTACTCCTTGCCGTCCCGGATGCGCTGGATGTTGGAACGGTGCATCCAGATGACCATGCCGCCCATGATGGCAGCGCCGACGGTGCAGACCACCACGTCCTGAGTCGGCAGGCCGCGCATGAGGCTGTACACCAGCGTCAGCACCGGGTAAGCCGCGGCCATGGTGATGCTACCCAGCGACACCATGCCGGTGGGGACCAGGCAGACGAGGAAGATGAGTGCCAGCACCGGCAGCAGCACCGGCTGGACTGCCAGAATGGCACCGGCAGCCACCAGCACGCCCTTGCCGCCCTTGAAGCCGAAGTAGATGGGCTTGGAGTGGCCCACCACGGCGAGGATGGCGGCGAGGTAGACGCCCAGATAGGGCGAGACGGCAGCGTCGGCGGGCAGATGGCCGAACAGCCACCGGCCAAGGCAGACGGCCACGACGCCCTTGAGCACATCGCCCACCGCCGTGAGGGCAGCGGCTTTCTTGCCGAAGGTGCGCAGCATGTTGGTCATACCGGCAGCGCCCGAGCCGTGGGTGCGGACGTCGTCATGGTACAGATACTTGCTGACGAGGATGCCGGTGTCCACGCTGCCCAGCAGATAGGCTTCGGCAGCGACCGCCAGCACAATGAGAAATGCGGTCATAGAACCAGTCTCCCTTCCTTATACGTCCTTCGCGCCCACTTCGCCGGAGCCGCGCTCACGCACGACAAGGCGGATGGGGGTGTGCTCCAGACCGAAGTTCTCGCGGATCTGGTTGATGATATACCGCTGATAGCTGAAGTGGAACAGGTGCTTTGCGTTGACGAAGGCCACAAACGTCGGCGGGCGGGTGGAAGCCTGAGTCAGGTAGAAGATCTTCAGGCGGCGGCCCTTGTCGCTGGGCGGCTGCATCCGAGCGGTGGCACGGGCCAGCATCTCATTCAGCACACCGGTGGGCACACGGGCACCGTTCTGGCTGTCCACATCGCGGATGAGCTGCATCAGTTTGTTGACGTTGTAGCCGGTCTGGGCCGAGATGAAGATGATGGGAGCGTAGCCCATGAAGCTGAAGCACTCGGCATAGCCCCGGCGCTGCAGTTCCATGGTGTTGGTCTCCTTGCCCTCCACGGCGTCCCACTTGTTGACGACGATGATGCAGGCCTTGCCCTGGTCGTGGGCGTAACCGGCCACCTTGCTGTCCTGCTCGGTGAATCCAACGGTGGCGTCCACGAGGATGAGGGCCACGCGGCTGCGCTCGACGGCGGCCAGTGCGCGGACGACCATGTAGCGCTCGAGGCCGTCGGTGATGTTGCTGCGCTTGCGCAGACCGGCGGTATCGGTGAAGATGAACTTGCCGTAAGCGTTGTCCACGGGGGTGTCGATGGCGTCGCGGGTGGTGCCGGCCTCGTTGGCCACGATCATGCGGTTCTCACCGAGGATGCGGTTGGTCAGGCTGGACTTGCCCACGTTGGGGCGGCCGATGATGGCGACGGGGATGCGGTCTTCCTCCACGACGGTCTCGCTGAAATCGAGGTGGGCGCAGACGGCGTCCAGCAGGTCGCCGGTGCCGTGGCCGTGGACGGACGAGATGGGCATGACTTCGTCGAAGCCGAGGTTATAGAACTCGTAGAGCTCCATGGGGGTCTCGCCCACATTGTCGCATTTGTTGACAGCGAGGATGATGGGCTTGTGGCTGCGGCGCAGCATATGGGCCACGTCCTCGTCGGCGGCGGTCAGGCCGTTGCGCACGTCCACCACCATGATGATGCAGTCGGCGGTGTCGATGGCGATCTGGGCCTGCTCGCGCATGTGGGCCAGAATGCCCTCGGTGGCCTTGGGCTCAATGCCGCCGGTATCCACCAGCAGGAACTCGTGGCCGCTCCACTCGCAGTTGGCGAAGATGCGGTCGCGGGTGATGCCCGGGGTATCCTCCACGATGGCCAGACGCTGGCCGCAGAGCTTATTGAACAGGGTGGACTTGCCCACGTTGGGGCGGCCCACCACAGCAACGATCGGTTTGCTCATAGGGGGTTCCTCCTTTCACAAAAGGGGTAAAATTACGGTCTTCTCCGGCGGGCGATATGCAGGCCGCTGCGCAGCAGGGCCTTGGCCTCGTCGCCGCCGCTGGTGGGCAGGACTTCCACCTTCACGCCGAGCCGCTGGCCCAGCTGCTCGATGGTCATATCATCGAGGAAGGTGTCCTTCTCCTCCCGCAGCATCACGGCAGGCACGCCCAGGGTACCGCTGGACAGCCGGCCCTCGCACTGGGCGATGATGTCGGTCGCCGTGACGAGGCCCGCCACGCCGACGTTGCCGCCGAAGAAGTTGTTTTTGATGGGATGCACTTTTACTTCTATCATGGGGTACTGGCGGCGCAGCTCGTCCATCATCTCGGTGATGAGGGGCGCAGCCATGGTGCCGGTGACGACATCCATCTTTTTGGTGCCATAGATGCGGTGGGGTTTTTCCAGCTCGGCCAGAAATTCCTCCCGGAAGAGGCTCATCATGCCCACGCCGTTTTCCAGCTGGTCGTAGTCCTCATAGAACTCCGGCTCCGGGATGGGGCGGCCGGCCTTGAGGTACCACTCATCGCTGGGGTAGATGATGCGCTTGCCGTGGCGGCGCTTGCACTCGTCGCCGAACTCTTCCATGATGTCGATGACGGCGGCGCTGGTCTCAGCGTCGTAGGGCGTCTGCTTGAAGAGGTTCTGGCGGTAATCCGTCACGCCGCAGGGGACTGCCGCCACGCTCTGCACCATCGGGGTCAGCTCCAGCAGGTCGGTGAGGGTGCGGCGCAACTCGTCGCCGTCGTTGATGCCCCGGCAGAGCACCAGCTGGCAGTTGACGGCGATGCCGCCCTCCACCAGACGGGGCAGGTACTTCAGCACCTCGCCGCCCCGTTTATTCGCCAGCATCCGCACGCGAAGCTGGGGATTGGTGGTGTGGACCGAGATGTTGATGGGCGAGATGTGCATCTTGATGATGCGGTCGATCTCGTGGTCCTGCATGTTGGTCATGGTGATATAGTTGCCAAACAAAAAGGACAGGCGCTCGTCGTCGTCCTTGAAGTAGAGGCTCTCACGCATTCCCGGGGGCAGCTGGTCGATGAAGCAGAACATACAGTGGTTGGAGCAGGAGTGCTTCTGGTCGCCCAGATAGGTGGAGAAGTCGCAGCCGAAGGGGCCGCGCTCTTCCCGCCGGACGTCCCACTCCCGGATGCCGTCCGCCACTCTCGCTTTGAGGTGGAAGCTCTTGCTGTCAGTATAAAAATCATAGTCCAGCGTGTCGTTCAGCTCGTTGCCGTCCACGCTCAGCAGCTCGTCGCCGCCGGCGAGGCCGAGGGCTTCCGCCTCGCTGCCCGCGTCCACGCGGTCGATTTTAATAGACACTTTCACTTCACCTGCTTTCCGATAAGTTCGCCTTTGTACAACCTCTCAGTCGGGCTTGCGCCCGCCAGCTCCCCTAGTAGGGGCAGTAGCATCCCGAAGGGATGACGGAGAGGTTTCATCCGTTCCATAAACAGCAAGAAGGGGAAGGCATTGCGCCCTCCCCTTCTGTACATAACACCAATGTGCCACCAATTCTGCGCAAATTAGCCCTTCTTGATGACTTCCTCGCCCTTGTAGTAACCGCAGTTGCCACATGCCTGGTGGGGGAGCTTCAGAGAGCCGCAGTTGCTGCACTTGACCAGTGCGGGGGCCTCCAGCTTCCAAACATTGCTGCGACGCTTGTCGCGGCGGGCCTTGGAAAGATGTCTCTTAGGTACTGCCATATTTTTGCACCTCCTTGATGGGTTTCTCAGTTCAGCAGTGATTTGAGTATCGCTAGCCTTGCGTCTGCGGGTTCGGCCTCAGCTTCTGCCGGAGGGCAGGTACATTCGGCCATCTTCTTCCCGCACCGGGGACACAAGCCCGGGCAGTCAGCGCTACAAAGCAGCACCGTCGGTATCTGGAACATGAATTCCTGACAGAGCCATTCATCCACATCCAGATGTCCTTTTTCGTTGAGGGGCAGGTCGAAATCCGGGTCATCCAGATCGCGCTCCCTGACCGTCCACTCTGCTTGCACCGTCTCTTCCCGTTCGACGGGGTCGAGGCAACGGGCGCACTCTCCGTGCACCAATGCGTTTGCCCGCAGCGTCATCCGGATCTCCTCGCCATCCGGCACCGCCTCAAAGCGGGCCGTCACAGGCTGCTCGATCCTTGCACCGGCAAAATCCTTTGCAGACAAATCACACTGAAACTCTGCGGCGTAAGGCTTCGTGCCGGATACGATAAACTTTCTCAGGTCAAATTGCATAGTACACCTCATAAAAGGCTGCTTTGTTAGTATAGCGCCAACACAGCCCTTTGTCAACACCAAAACAGGCAGAAAACCGAAAAAATTTCAAATTCTCCGGTTTCCTGCCTGTCTGGGATGCTTCAAATCAGAAATTTCAGAGTTATTTTACAGGTACTTCTTCACATCGTGGGGCAGAGCAGCCTCGTCAGCGCTGACAGTAACGGTGACCTTGATGGAGTCGCCAGCGGCAGCAGCGATCTCGTCCAGAACGACGCCCAGACGGTTGATGTCGTGATCCAGCACCTTCAGGATGCCGTCGATGTACAGGTCAGTGATGTCATAATTGCTTGCCAGCAGGCCGGCCACGAAGCCGTACAGCATCTCGCCGCCGGCGATCTTGTACTCGTCCAGGTCGATGAGACGGGCGGCGTTGGGGACCTCATAGGTCAGCTTCATGCCCTTCTCGACGACAACGACGTTGCCCTTGGAGGTCTTGACCGAATCATTGATCATGTCGATCATAGCCTTGGTCTTACCGGAGCCTTTGGTGCCAACAATCAGTTTAATCATAGTTCTGTCCTCCTGTATTTTCCACGCCTCACGGCGGGAGATCGTTTTTTGTTCCGCTTGCTCTTACTTCAGCTTTGCTTCCAGCTCGGCGGTCAGGTTCTCATAACCCGGCTTGCCCAGCAGAGCGAACATGTTCTTCTTATAGCTCTCGACGCCCGGCTGGTTGAAGGGGTTGACGCTCAGCAGGTAGCCGCTGCAGGCGCAGGCACGCCAGAAGAAGTAGATGAGGTAGCCCACATTATAAGCGGACAGGTCGTCCACCTCGATGACCACCTCCGGCACACCGCCGTCGGTGTGGGCGAGGATGGTGCCTTCCATGGCCTTGCGGTTGACCACGCTCATGTTCTGGTCAGCCAGGAAGTTCAGGCCGTCGAAGTTGCCCTCCAGCTTGTCGATGAAGAGGTCCTGTGCGGGCTTCTTGACATCCACGATGGTCTCGAACATGGTGCGGGAGCCTTCCTGGATGAACTGACCCATGGAGTGCAGGTCGGTGGAGAAGATGCAGCTTGCGGGGAACAGACCCTTGTTGTCCTTGCCCTCGCTCTCACCGAACAGCTGCTTGTACCACTCGTTCATGAGGGTGAAGTTCGGCTCATAGCACTCGAGGATCTCGATGCTCTTGCCCTTGCGGTACAGGATGTTGCGGATGGCCGCATACTTGTAGGCGTCGTTGTCGGGGCTGAGCACGGAGAAGCGCTCCATCGCGTCGGCTGCGCCCTTCATGACGTCGTCGATGCTGATGCCGGCAGCAGCGATGGGCAGCAGGCCCACAGCGGAAAGGACGGAGTAGCGGCCGCCGACATCGTCGGGGACGACGAAGGTGGGCCAGCCCTGGGCGTCAGCCAGCTGCTTGAGGGTACCCTTGGCGCGGTCGGTGGTGGCGTAGATGCGCTTGTTGGCTTCTTCCACACCCATCTCGTCTTCCAGCAGCTTGCGCAGCACACGGAAGGCCAGAGAGGTCTCGGTGGTGGTGCCGGACTTGGAGATGACGTTGATGGAGAAGCGCTTGCCCTTGCACAGCGCGATGATGTCATTCAGATAGGTGGGGCTGATGCTGTTGCCGCAGAAGTAGATCTTCAGGCCGTTGTCCAGCTCGTTGTGGTACATACCCTTGACGGCTTCGATGACGGCGCGTGCGCCCAGATAGCTGCCGCCGATGCCGGCGACCACCAGAACGTCGGAATCCTCACGGATCTTGGCAGCAGCTGCCTTGATGCGCTCGAACTCTTCCTTATCATAATCACGGGGCAGATACATCCAGCCCAGGAAGTCGCTGCCGGGGCCGTTCTTGGCTTCCAGCGTCTTGTGCGCGGCCTCTACCTGGGGGTAGATGGCCTTGTATTCCTCTTCGTTGATGAAACTGGAGAGGTGCTTTGTATTCAGAGCGAGACTCATTCTATCAAAACCTCCAAAACATTTTACGGGCTCTTTGCCCGGCGAGGGTTTTTCTTGGTATAAGTGTACCGTTCCCGCCGGGCAAAGTCAAGGCCAAAATCCTCGCTTTTCATACAATTTTAATAGTGTTGTTTTGTATGCTCTTACATCTTTTATACAAACGTCCAAGCCATTCTTTGCCCTCGCCGACCGTTTTTGACCGGTAGTGCGCAGTTTTCGGTCATGCCGCGCCGGTGAGGCTCTGCCACAGCAGGCCGATGGCATCCCGGACAGTCATCCTCGGCGCATCGGCGGCAGCACGCACTTCGTACTCTTCCAGAAGTGCTTCCCCCTGATAGACCACGGCTTTGCCCAGCGTCTGGCCCTGCTCCACCGGGGCTTCCAGCTCCTCGGGCAGGGTCAGCTCGGTATGCAGGGACGCCCCGCTCCCCTTCTCCACCAGCACCGTCTCCGGCAGGGCCGAGTAATCCAGCGGGACGCTGCCCGCCGCGCTGCCTTTGACCGTGATCTGGAGCGGCTGTGCCTCGAGTTTTGGCAGCGGCGCGGCCTCATAGGCCCCGAAGCCGTAGTCCAGCAGAGTCGTGGCGGCGTCGAAGCGGTCGGCGCTGGACGGTGCGCCCAATATCACCGCGATGAGGGAGAGGCCGTTCCGGGTGGCGCTGGCCGAGATGCAGATGCCCGCGCCGCCGGTGGTGCCGGTCTTGAGGCCGGTGATCCCCTCATACCGGCGGAGAAGCTTATTCGTATTGACCAGCTGGGTCGCCCCGCCCCGGAGGGTATCCGTCCAGATGCCGGTGTAGTGCAGCACCTCGGGGCAGGTGTTCAGGATGGTGCGGCTCATGGCGGCCACGTCCCGGGCCGTGGAGAGATGGCCTTCGGCGTCCAGCCCGCAGGCGTTGCGGAAAGACGTCTGCTCCATCCCCAGCGAGGCGGCCCGGGCGTTCATCTGCTCCACGAAGGCCGGCTCACTGCCGCCCACCAGCTCGGCCACGGCCACTGCCGCGTCGTTAGCAGAGGAAACGCAGATCGCCTTTATCATCTCGTCCAATGTAAAGTGCTCCCCCGGCTCCAGCCAGATCTGACTGCCGCCCATGTGGTAGGCGTGCTCACTCACCGGCACCGGCGTCTCCATGGTCAGCCGCCCGTCGTGGACAGCCTCGAAAGCAAGCAGCAGGGTCATCACCTTGGTGATGGAGGCGATGGGGACCCGCTCGTCGGCGTTCTTCTCGTAGAGGACCCGTCCGCTCCCCTGCTCGATGAGGATGGCAGCTCGGCAGTTGAGGTCGAGCTGAGGCGCGGCGGCTGCAGTCGGCAGCAGAATTCCTTCTGCCGCTTCCTCGACGTCGGCGCTGACGGCCCTCTCTTCCGGGTGCATGACAGCCCGCAGGCCCACGCCCTCCGCCGTCCCAAGGGCCAGTGCAAACAGCCAGAAACAGAGCACGGCTGCGCAGAGCACCGCAAAATTCTTTCGTTCCATCCCTTGTCCCTCCCCGCAATGTCTGTCTGATTGCATTCTATGCAAAAAAAGAGGCCGGAATGCTCTTTTCTCCCCGGGAAAAATCTGCTATAATAGGATGGTTTATTATAAGGTAATAACCTCTCCGTCTGCTTCGCAGCCAGCTTCTCCGACAGGGGAGCCAAATCGAGAGGTTTTGGAAAGGACACCCCATGCGAGTTTGTTTTTATACCCTTGGCTGCAAGGTCAACTTAAATGAGACCGGTGCGCTGGAACAGATGTTCCGCTCCGCCGGTTTCACCATCGTGCCGGAGGGCGAAGAGGCCGACGTCTTTGTGGTGAACAGCTGCACCGTCACCAACTTCGGCGACCAGAAGAGCCGCAAGTGGCTCCGCCGGGCCAAGCGCGAGAACCCCGGCGCCGTTACCGTCCTCACCGGCTGCTACCCGCAGGCTTTCCCCGAGGAAGCGGCCCAGTTCATGGAGGCCGACCTGGTCTGCGGCAACGGCGACCGGAAAGCCATCCTCGATAATGTGCTCAAGCTGCTGGACGGCCACGAGCGCATCGTCGCCATCGCCCCCCACGCGAAGGGCGAGCGGTTCGAGGAACTGCCGGTGGAGCGGTTCGAGACCCACACCCGCGCCTTTATTAAAGTAGAGGACGGCTGCAACCGTCAGTGCGCCTACTGCGTCATCCCCCGCGCCCGCGGCCCGGTGCGCAGCCGCTCGGAAGAGAGCATCCTCGCCGAGCTGCGCCAGCTGGCCGCTTCCGGCTACCGGGAAGTGGTGCTCAGTGCCATCTCCCTGCCCAGCTACGGCCTCGACACCGGCACCAACCTTGTGGAGCTGGTGGAGAAGTGTGCCCAGGTGGAGGGCATCGAGCGTATCCGGCTGGGCAGCCTTGACCCCGATATGCTGACTCCCGAATACATCACCCGGCTGGCGGCAGTGGACAAGCTCTGCCCCCAGTACCACCTGAGCCTGCAGAGCGGTTGCAGCGCCACCCTGCGCCGGATGCGCCGCGTCTATACCGCCGAGCAGTACGCCGAGGTGGTCCGCCAGCTCCGCGCCGCCTACGGTGACCGCCCGGTCAGCTTCACCACCGACTGCATCTGCGGCTTCCCCGGCGAGACGGAGGAAGATTTCCGGGAGAGCTGCGCGTTCCTGAAGAAGATCGGCTTCCTGAAAGTCCACGTCTTCCCCTATTCCCGCCGCAGCGGCACCCCCGCCTACGACTTCCCCGACCAGGTCCATGAGCGCGAAAAACAGGCCCGCAGCCGGGAGATGAACGCCATCGCCGAGGACATCCGCCGCGAGGTGCTGGCCGGCTGCGAGGGCAGCGAAGACGACGTTCTGCTGGAGACTCCCCTCTCCGGCATCCTCTTCACCGGCTACACCCGGCTGTATGTTCCCGTCGTGGTCTCGGCCCCGGGCCATAAGAGCGGCGAGATCGTCCATGTCCGGCTGGGCAGCTACGACGGCGAGCGTGTCCGGGCCGAAATGGTGTAAGTCTTCGCCGGTTCTTTGCCGTTTTGTACAAATCCATTTGTTCGCATTTGTGCAAGATGTACCAGTTGTGAATTTCATAACAAATTTTAAGCTTTTCCCTTTTCTTCCCGAAGGGTTTATGCTACAATAAAAGTGGATTATTCGGGGCATCCGGCTGTTTGCAGCAGCCCAGTACCAAATGCCCCGGAGAAAAGCCGCGTCGGAGCGGTTTTTTGTTCTGTTGTTTCAAAGCAAGGAGAGATTGGAATGAGTTTCAGAGGAATCAACACGACGGTCATCCAGATCCGCCGCCAGGTCTTTACCGAGGTGGCACGGATGGCCTACGCCAACGTCAAGGGCGAGCAGGCCAACCACCTGATGCGCAAGATCCCTTACACCATCATCCCCGGTGAGGAAGGCAAGCTCCGCAAGGACATCTTCCTTGAGCGCGCCATCGTCGAGGAGCGCGTTCGTCTGGCCATGGGCCTGCCCACCCGCCGCATGGACGAGCACAACAGCGTCGTCTCCGGTCTGGAGGACGCTTCCATCGCCGATAAGTATTATGACCCCCCGCTGGTGAACGTCATCAAGTTTGCCTGCAACCGCTGCCCCGAGAAGCTGGTCAAGGTCTCCGACCTGTGCCAGGGCTGCCTCGCACACCCCTGTATGGAAGTCTGCCCCAAGAAGGCTATCACCTGGGAGAGCGGCCGTTCCACCATCGACCAGGAAAAGTGCATCAAGTGCGGCCGCTGCGTCGGCGTCTGCCCCTACAACGCCATCGTCAAGACCGAGCGTCCCTGCGCCGCTGCCTGCGGCATGGGTGCCATCCACTCCGATGAGCTGGGCCGCGCCGAGATCGACTACAGCAAGTGCGTGTCCTGCGGCCAGTGTCTGGTCAACTGCCCCTTCGGTGCCATCGCCGACAAGGGCCAGATCTACCAGCTCATTCAGGGCTTCAACCGCGGTGACCGCATCTACGCCCTCGTCGCTCCCGCCTTCATCAACCAGTTCCCGGGCCTGGCCTCCACCGGCAAGCTCAAGGCTGCGCTGAAGGCTCTGGGCTTCTACGACGTCGTGGAGGTCGCCATCGGTGCCGACCTGTGTACCGTGGATGAGGCTCACGACTTCCTGGAGGAGGTCCCCAACAAGCTGAACTTCATGGCTACTTCCTGCTGCCCGGCATGGAGCATGATGGCAAAGACCGCCTTCCCGGATCTTGCAAAGAACATCTCCATGACCATGACCCCCATGGTCTTTACCGCCCGCATGATGAAGCAGGCCGACCCCGAGGCCCGTATGTGCTTTATCGGACCCTGCGCCGCCAAGAAGCTGGAAGCTTCCCGCCGCACCGTCCGCTCTGATGTGGACTTCGTGCTGACCTTCGAGGAACTGGCCGGCATCATCGAGGCCAAGGACATCGACGTGGCCAACCTCGAAGTCGACCCCGATGAGATCGATCTGGTCCACGCTTCCGGCGCAGGCCGCGGCTTCGCACAGTCCGGCGGCGTCGCCAAGGCTGTCGCCGACAAGGTCAAGGAGTGGCACCCCGATATGGACGTCAAGATCGCGTCCGCACAGGGCCTCGCCGAGTGCAAGAAGCTGCTGATGCTGGCCAAGGCCGGCAAGTACAACGGCTACCTGCTGGAAGGCATGGGCTGCCCCGGCGGCTGCATCGGCGGCGCCGGCACCATCGCCGACCCCACCCGCACTGCTGTCGCCCTGAACAAGTACGTCAAGGAGGCTCCGTTCCAGGATCCCGAGCAGAGCCCCTTCATGACCAGCATCCACGTGCTGAAGGACGACCCCAACTTTGAGGTCTAAGTTTTCCTGACTTCTGCCGCTTCCCGTCCGCCGGGAGGCGGCTTTTTTGTGTCTTCGGCAAAGCCTGCATCTTTTCTTCCATAAGATGTGTCTTATGTGAAACATTTTTGTGAAAGCCTCACAAGCCAGATTGACTTTTTCTTCTGAATATGTTATTTTTGCGGTGACAAATTCCTTCGCGTTCCGTTTTGGAACGCACAGAGCCGCCTCTGCGGCTGGAAAGGTCGATTCTTGAATATGACGATTTCTTTGAAGCATATGGGCAGACGCACCGGGGCGGTCCTCGTCTCGCTGCTGCTGCTCCTGACGCTGGCGGTCAGTGCCAGTGCCGCCGCCGTCAAGATGACGGTGGGCGTCCGGTTCTGGCGGGAGTCCGGGGACAAGGAGTCGATGGCCGACAGTGCCGTAGACACCACCCGCGAAGCTACCCTTACCCGCCAGCCCAACGGCACCTTCACTCTCGAGCTTCCGGTCAAGCAGCTCTCTTCCATGAACATGACCGGCCGTCTCACCGGCATCGCCATCGGCGAGGTGAGCTATGACGGCACTCTGAGCGGCGACCTGTCCGACGGCACCGCCGTGCTGACCCTCAAGAACCTGCCCGCCTCGGTGCTCACCGGCAGCGATTCCAACAAAGCGCTGGCCGTGACCTGCAACATCAAGATGGACACCATCCTTCTCGGCGACATCACTACCAGTGCGAAGATGTCCGTCTGGGTCGAGCGCTGAAAAGCCAAATAGCACAAAAAACGCCCCGCAGCTCTGTTACGAGCTGCGGGGCGCTTGCGTTATTTCAAAAAAGGTTTACTCAGCGATGATGCTCTTGCCGGTCATCTCTGCCGGGACGGGCAGGCCGATATAGGGCAGCATGGTGGGTGCGATGTCGGCCAGGCAGCCGCCCTCGCGCAGCTTCACATCGCCGCAGCCGATGGCCACGAAAGGCACGACGTTGGTGGTGTGGGCGGTGAAAGGAGTGCCGTCGGGGTTCTTCATCTTCTCGGCGTTGCCGTGGTCAGCGGTCAGGAAAGCGCAGCCGCCAGCGTTCAGCACAGCGGTGACGACCTTTTCGACAGCAGCGTCCACAGCCTCAACGGCCTTGACAGCGGCTTCAAAGACGCCGGTGTGGCCGACCATATCGCAGTTTGCGAAGTTCAGGATGACCACGTCGTACTTGCCGCTCTCGATGCGCTTGACGCACTCGTCAGCGACCTCGGGGGCGCTCATCTCAGGCTTGAGGTCGTAGGTGGCGACCTTCGGGCTGGGGATGACACAGCGATCCTCGCCATCGTAGGGAGCCTCAACACCGCCGTTGAAGAAGAAGGTGACATGAGCGTACTTCTCGGTCTCGGCGATGCGCAGCTGGGTCTTGCCGTTCTCAGACAGGTACTGGCCCAGGACGTTCTTCAGCTCAACAGGAGGATAAGCGACCTCGCAGTTGGGCATGGTGGCGTCATACTCGGCCATGCAGACGTAGTGGACCTGCTTGCGGCCGCCGCGGCGCTCGAAGCCGTTGAAGGCGTCGTCGCAGAAGATGCGGGTCATCTGACGGGCGCGGTCGGGACGGAAGTTCATGAAGATAACGGTGTCGCCGTCCTGCACACGGCCACCCTCGCAGGTGACGCAGGGCAGAACGAACTCGTCGGTCTTGTCGTCGGCGTAGGATGCCTCGATGGCCTCCTGAGCGTTGGCGGCGTGGTTGCCCTCGCCGTAGACGAAGGCAGCGTAAGCCTTCTCCTCACGGTCCCAGTTGTTGTCGCGGTCCATGGCGTAGTAACGGCCAGAGACGCTGGCGATCTTGCCGATGCCCAGCTCATCCAGCTTGGCCTGCAGGTCGGCAAGGAAGCCCTTGCCGGAGTGGGGGTCGGTGTCGCGGCCATCGGTGATGCAGTGGAGGTAGACTTCCTTGGCACCCATGCGCTTTGCCATTTCCAGCACACCGAACCAGTGGTCAGCGTGGCTGTGGACACCGCCGGTACCCACCAGACCCATCAGGTGGATCGCCTTGCCGGCGTCGATGGCAGCCTTCATGTTCTTGACGAGGACGGGGTTCTTGAGCATCTCACCGTCGCGGATGGACTTGGTGATGAGGGTCAGCTGCTGGTAGACGATGCGGCCGGCGCCCATATTGGTGTGACCCACCTCAGAGTTGCCCATCTGGCCGTCGGGCAGGCCCACAGCCATGCCGGAAGCTTCGATGGTGGTCATAGGATATTTTGCCATCAGAGAGTCAAGGAAAGGCTTCTTGGCTGCAACCACGGCGTTGCCGTAGGTTTCGTTGGGGGTCCAGCCAAAGCCGTCCATAATGCAGAGCAGAACAGGTTTCTTGGACATAAAATAGGATCTCCTTTGAAAATTCAACAAACAGCGCCCGGCTCCCTGCCGGAAATGCGGCGCAGCCGGGCGCAGAGAGAACGATTTTTACCGCTCAGGGCTTAGCCCTTGGTGGCAGCGTTGACGATGACTGCAAAGTCAGGAGCCTTCAGGGAAGCACCGCCGATGAGGCCGCCGTCCACGTCCTTCTTGCTCAGCAGCTCCTCGCAGTTCTTGGCGTTCATGCTGCCGCCGTACTGGACGGTGGTAGCCTCGGCCACGGCTTCGCCGTAGACCTCGCCGATGACCTTGCGGATCTGAGCGCAGACTTCCTCAGCCTGGTCGGCAGTAGCGGTCTTGCCGGTGCCGATGGCCCAGATGGGCTCGTAGGCGATGACGACGTTTGCCATCTGCTCAGCGGTGACATCGCGCAGGGCGATCTTGGTCTGCATCCGGACCAGCTCCTCGGTGACGCCCTCCTCACGCTGCTGCAGGCTCTCGCCCACGCAGATGATGACCTTCAGGCCGGCGTTCAGAGCGGCCAGAGCGCGCTTGTTGACGGTCTGGTCGGTCTCTGCGAAATACTGACGGCGCTCGGAGTGGCCGACGATGACGTACTCGACGCCCAGATCCACCAGCATATCAGCGCTGATCTCGCCGGTGAATGCGCCGGACTTCTCGAAGTGGACGTTCTCGGCACCAACATGGATGTTGGTACCCTTGGTCTTTGCCACAGCAGTGACCAGATCGGTATAGGGAGTGCAGATGACGACCTCGCAGGATGCGTCCTTGACGGCGGGGATGAGCTCGTCCACCAGAACAGCAGCCTCGGAGGCGGTCTTGTTCATCTTCCAGTTGCCAGCAATAATGGCCTTGCGCTTTGCCTTATCCATGATACGTTCTCCTTACCTTATTTACCTTATAAATAAAAGATGCGGCGGCGAAACAGCCGCCGCACCGTTCATGATGCTGTGATTATGCGTTCTGGATGACTGCGATGCCGGGCAGCTCCTTGCCCTCCAGGTACTCCAGAGAAGCGCCGCCGCCGGTAGAGATGTGGGTCATCTTGTCGCCCAGGCCCATCTGCTGGACAGCTGCTGCGCTGTCGCCGCCGCCGATGACGGTGGTAGCGTCGCTCTCAGCCATAGCCTTGGCCACGGCCAGAGTGCCGGCAGCCAGAGTCGGGTTCTCAAAGACGCCCATGGGGCCGTTCCAGACGACGGTCTTGGAAGCCTTGACAGCGTCGGCGAAGAGCTTCATGGTCTCGGGGCCGATGTCGCAGCCTTCCATGTCAGCCGGGATAGCGGTGACAGGGACGACGGTGGTCTCGACAGGAGCGTCGATGGGGTCGGGGAAGTTCTCGACACAGGCGGTATCGACGGGCAGGAGCAGCTTGACGCCCTTCTCCTGAGCCTTTGCCATCATCTCCTTGCAGTAGTCCAGCTTGGAGTCGTCGCACAGGCTCTTGCCGACCTCATAGCCCTGAGCCTTGATGAAGGTGTAGGCCATGCCGCCGCCGATGATGAGGGTATCGACCTTCTCCAGCAGGTTGGAGATGACATTCAGCTTGTCAGCGACCTTTGCGCCGCCCAGAATGGCGGTGAAGGGACGGACGGGATCGTTCACGGCATTGCCGAGGTACTTGATCTCCTTCTCCATCAGGTAGCCGACAGCGGTGTCCTTGATATAGTCGGTGACGCCTGCGGTGGAGCAGTGTGCGCGGTGGCAGCTGCCGAAGGCATCGTCAACGTATGCGTCTGCCAGAGAAGCCAGGTCCTGAGAGAACTCAGGCAGGTTCTTGGTCTCTTCCTTGCGGAAACGGGTGTTCTGCAGCAGGACGACGTCGCCGTTGTTCATGGCAGCGACAGCAGCCTTTGCGTTCTCGCCCACGACGTTGTCGTCGTCAGCAAAGACAACGGTCTTGCCCAGCTTTGCGCTCAGAGCCACAGCAACGGGAGCGAGGCTGAACTTTGCCTCGGGGCCGTTCTTCGGCTTGCCCAGATGGCTGCACAGAATGACCTTCGCGCCGTCATTGACCAGCTTCTGGATGGTGGGCAGAGCCGCATTGATGCGGTTCTCGTTGGTGATGACGCCGTCCTTCATGGGGACGTTGAAATCACAGCGGACAAGGACCTTCTTGCCGCAGTAGTTCTGATCGTCGATCGTCTTTTTACCTAAACCCATAGTGATTATTCTCCTCTCAATTCGTTCTTCGGAATCGAATTTCGCTCACTCTCGGGGTCTTAGCCCCTATGACACTATTATAAACAAAATATGTGTGTATTGCAAGGATGGGGGATGGATAATTTATTAACAAACTTTTCCCGTGATATTTGGGAATTGTGTCTATTTTGACAGTAGTCCGGCCGGTTGCCAAAACGCCGCAGGCGGTCTTCCCTCCTGCGGCGCTTGAAACTGTCCACTTTAATCCCGACGGAACAGGTCGCGGGTGTAGACTTTGTCCTGTACATCATCCAGACAGCTGTCGTAGCGGTTGGCGATGATGGCCTGGCTGCGCTTTTTGAAAACGTCCAGATCGTTCACCACTTCGCTGCCGAAGAAGGTAGTGCCATTCTCCAAAGTCGGCTCATAGATGATAACTGTCGCGCCCTTGGCCTTGATACGCTTCATAACGCCCTGAATGGAAGACTGACGGAAGTTGTCGGAGTTGGCCTTCATGGTCAGGCGGTAGACGCCGATGACACAGGGCTTCTCGTCCGCCGCGTTATACTCGTTCTCTTCCCCATAGCTGTAGTAGCCCGCCATCTGGAGCACCCGGTCTGCAATGAAATCTTTGCGGGTGCGGTTGGACTCCACGATGGCCTCGATGAGATTTTCCGGCACATCCTCGTAGTTGGCGAGGAGCTGCTTGGTATCTTTCGGCAGGCAGTAGCCGCCGCCCGATGTCAAGTCTTGGACAACTTTTTTCACAAATAAATTTGAAAAAGCGCAAAAAAATAAGCCCCACAAGGCTTTCAATCGGTTTTTAAACCAATTTGAGCCTTGTAGGGCTTATCTACACTCTATATGATTTTTGCTTTATACGGCCTGCAACGGGGTGTTTTCCATTACTTTCTTAAATTCTTCGACCGTCATTTCCGCATCTTCAGCAGCTTCTTCAACCGTCACGCGGCCTTTTCTCACCTGCTTAATCAGCATTCGCATCTCACCGATGCCAATGCCTTCTTCTCTGCCGATGCCGATGCCTTCTTCTCTGCCTTCGGCCTTTACACCTTGACTAAGATTGCACATAATAAGCACCTCTCTTTCCAGTTCTTCGCTCATTGCAACGCCAAACTCTTCTTCGAGAATTTTCTTTTTCTCCGTAGCTGCTCTTGACGAAGAAAGTAGCACATCCAGAAACTTCAAAATACCTGTATAGTTTTCTGCATCGGGTTTTCCCAGACAAATCGTTACCACACTCATCAGATCATAATTTTCTGATTTCTCAGTAGCATTTCCAATCAACTGTTCTGGCCGAATCGAATACCGCGTAAGCGTATTCTGAAATTCATCGAACGGTTTTGTACAAACCCATATAGAATACACTTTTCGGATTTTTCCATACTCAGACTTTTTGAATATCGGCCCGTGCTGTGCGGAGATCATTCTGCTGCAATAATAGATTGCACGTTTTGTCAGTGGGTATCCCGGATTAAAAGCAGTCTGCGCTTCCACGTTGATAATCAGGCGAATCACATCCTGCTGTGCTGCATCATTCGCTGTGGCCGGAGCAATCGCATCAAAGCGAACATCATAACGCACCGTTCCCTCAGTCAGCGTAGAATCCTCATTATTGCTTCCAGTTATTATTTCGGGAGCCTTCGGAGGTCTATTTGTATCATCAACGTGAACACCAACCGTGCCAACCTCTGGAGTTCCCTCGATATACTTTTCAGCAATTTCATCTACGGAACATTCACTGTATTCATCTACGCAGCCCTTCATAATCTGCGCCAGGATCTGCTTGTTCGCCAACAGCTTTTTAGCAGTCTTATCATAGTCCGAATCAAACTCCGTCTGAGTTATCGTGTGGGCCAGCTGATTTTCTACCGTGTTCTGCTTTTCCATCGGCATTCACTTCCTCGCAGTAGATTCAACAAGAACGTATAAGCTCTTATTGTACTTTCATCTTACCATAAATCGCTCCTCAAATCAAGCTGTGCAGCTCCTTCATAATCCTTAAATTTTTACGAATAGTTGTCCATAATATAACATTGTCGTTGATGTTATAACACGGGCAACCGCTTGATGCTGCTCCTCTGCCGTGCTATACTTATCCTATACAAAATCATCCAGAGGGAGTGCATTGCCATGAGCAAAAGACTTGTCGCCTACTTTTCTGCCAGCGGTGTCACCGCAAAAGTTGCCGAAAATCTGGCGGATGCCATCGGTGCAGACATTTTTGAGATTCAGCCGGAAGTTCCATACACCAAGGCCGATCTGAATTGGATGGACAAGAAGGCTCGCAGTACCATCAAAATGAGCAACCCGGCCTCTCGCCCTGCCGTCGCTGCCAAACGTGATAACATAGACGAGTATGACACCATCTTTGTCGGCTTCCCTATCTGGTGGTATGTTGCTCCGACCATCGTCAATACATTTTTAGAGAACTACAACTTAAAAGGTAAGACCATCATCCCCTTTGCCACCTCTGGCGGCAGCGACATGGGTAAAACCAATGAAAAACTTGCGCCGAGCTGCCCCGGTGCAAAGTTGCTGCATGGTAAGGTGTTCAACTCCTATTCCAGCAAAGCCGACCTGTCTGCATGGATAGAAACGCTGAGCCTGTAACTTTCACATTCCTGCGGAATGAAACACCCTCATAGCCGAGAAGGTTTACGAATCCTCTCAACTATGAGGCATTGTTTTCTTTCCCATCATGTAAATTATATGTCATACTTATAGCATAGCTTTCATACAGTTTTGTTCATAAGATCACATTTCCCACCGGACATCCTTTCTTCTTTCCGCAAGTCCTGGTTTACTAAGAAATGAAGATGGCTCTGCAAAAATATAATCATTTTTCTTACTTCTAAAACGCGCGGTGCCATTCATAATATAGCAAGCGTCTTTTGCTCTTGTCAGTCCTACATAATGCAAATTCAAATCTTGTTGAACCGACGACTCATCGCCATACTCGTTAGGAATTATCCATTTATACATATCCATATGAAAAACAATATTAAATACACAGGCTTGCCTTCGTACCTCCTTATTCTGTTTTCTGCTCTATCAGCTTTCGCTGTGGTGGGTTAAGTATAGAGCGCAACCAGAAGCCATTAGCACCTGAAATCACGCTGGCTGTAACGCACCATGACAGGCAGAAACAGGTTGAGGTGAAAAGGTCAAGCCGCGTAAACCCGCATGAAATCAGGATTTTCTCTGGTTGTCCATATGCGGTTGTCAAGCAAGGAACAAAAAAAAATTTACAAAAAAATAAGCCCTACAAGGGTTTCAGTCGGTTCCGAACCGATCTGAGCCTTGTAGGGCTTACCTACACTCTATATGTTCTTTTCTTGATTATGATTATGCTCCATGGGCATCCATTCTGTTACGCGGCGGATTAACTCTTCTAAATTTAACCGCCCGCTCAGGTGTGGTTTCAGGGCAATCCGCATCAAACGTGATTGGCATTTTCTTTGCCGCTTCCAGTTCTGCGAGTTCTTCTTTTGTAAATGCAAGTTCCTGTTTCAGTTCCATAGACATTTCACTCGTTTTTACCATAATAAAGCCCCCTTTCAAATTCGGTAGCCATTCGTGCCGAAATCAATCTTGTCACATCTGTTTTTGTACCGCTTTCTTCAATTCTTACTCGTTCAGTATATACAACAAATAGTATTTCATTCACCTTTCCGATGAACTGGTCTATATTGCCAATCAATGCACCCTCTGCTTTTTGAGAAATCCGTCCAGCAGAAGTATCGCCTATGGTGTTATATCGATCTTCGTCATAGCTATGATCCTCATCATAAAACTCGATTCGGTCATAGTCAAAGAAGATACGCGCTGCACTCTTAAATGAAATTCCGTGTTTTTTAATATTTATCTGATTTTTATTATCATCGTATTCAAAGGCCATTCCTCCCAGTGAGAAACTAACCATCCTGTTATCTTCCATCGGCCTCACCGCCTCTCTCAGAACTTCATAATCTCCCTATTATGCTTTCATCTTACCATAAAACGCCTTGCATATCAAGCTGGCAGATGTAAACTTTTCAACATAGATTTGTCCATATTGCTCTTTCTTGGCATCATGCCGTCCTTTAAATCGATGACTTTTTTCTGCTGGCAACCCCTTTGCCTCTCATTGTCTTCACTTCTTCTTCAAGGTAATAGTCACCATGATAGAATTTAGAAACATCCATATCCAAAGCTTCAATTACTCGACACGCCAAGCCAAAAGAAGAAGTCAAAATGTTTCTTTCCCCAGATTCCAGCCTTTGATATTGACGCAAGGTTATTTTTGCGCGATCAGCAATCTCTTGTTGCGTCAGCCTTAACATTTGTCGTTTTTCCGATAAGACAGCCGCTGCCGTTGGAATTATCGTTTGAAAGCCATCTAAAATTCCGGCACTCATAGTATTAGCTCCCTTCATCACGTCCATTTGGACGTATTATACGACCAAATGGACGTGATGTCAAGTTGTACACTTTTGGGGCGAGAAAGTGCTTTATTCACCTTTTTCAAGCGAAAAGATAACTGCATTTTTCTCGGCATCATACCGCCCTTTAAACTGATGGTCTTTTCCTGCCGTCAGACCATTTGCTTCCAGCAACGCCTGAATGAACTGTATGCCGTTAATCATCATCCGACACTGCCCATCGGTCAGCAGCCTGTCCGGGACCTTAAAGGACATGGGATGTTCGGCAGCACATGGCGTAATTGCAATAGACTGCCGATCTTTTCTCTGCAAAATGCAGATATAGGCCGGGCTCCCAAGAACACGGATAACATCTTTTCCCACATTCATTCTCCGACTTTCAGCCGGAATTGTCACCAGCAAATTCATAATTCGTTCAGAACTCATGTCGGCATTCCTCTCTCTGCAATTTCACCACTCGGCTGTTCTATGTTCTCTGGCTGTTTTGCCAAATCTGGCAACATTATATTTCCTGAAATTTCGCTTTCTAGGGGCATTGGCCCTTCTGAAACTGCATTTTCTCCCTGTACAGGCTCATCCAATACCGCTGATCCCTGATATCCAATAAAGTCCTCAAACATATTCAGCTGATGGTCTGCAATATAGTCATTATAAGATTTTCCGATACGATCCTTATAGGCATCCGGGAAGAATTTCATCTGCTTTTTCTTCATTTCACCAGTAAGCGGATCCGTATATTCCTGTGGCTTCGGGGTGAACATGATTGCTTCTTCCAAATCAAATAACATACAAAGCCCCTGATCTGAGTTAGCTACCCGTCCAAGCACTTTGTAGCGGCATTCACGGTTCCAATTCATTAGTTTAAAAATATTCTCCACAAATTCCAAAGAGGTAATATCCTTATTTACCCAGTTTTCACCCTTTTGCCTTGCCCACTCAACAGATGCGCTGTCCTCTTCCGGGCACATAATCAGCGCAAGCCGCTTCTTATTGGGGTGCAAAATCGGAAGGACATACTTGATTCCTTCAAAAAGCCGAATGCACGCCATATTAAATTTCATAACACCATATTTTATGCTCACTGCAGGTTTATTTAGCATGGAAAACTGGGTGCGCGGCGGAAGTTCATAGCCATCGAACTTTTCGTACTCCAGTTCTCTTTTATGTTCTTTCCGTATCTGTGCAAGTTCACGAATCAAGGAGATTTCCCGAACGCTCAGTTCCTGCGCCCTGCTTTTTTCTTCCATTCTATAAGTTCCTCCTACATCGACATCAAAAGATCATCCAGTTCACGTTGAACTTCATTTCTGCTTGGAATTGCACCAATCATGGGATTTTCTACGACTTGGCCAGATTCCATCACATCACTAACTGTAATGCTCTGAACCCATTTACTCCGATATAACCGGCATTTCAGATTCATCGAACAATTTTCTTGTTCATACTGATTTTTCCCAGTCAAAATCCGGGACTCATCCAACTCAAAAAGCAGGAATTTTGCATTTCCCTGACCCCGGCAGATACCACGGCACTGGTAACGGTAATTCATTTTCCAGTTCAACATTTGAAAGACCATGACCGAAAATGCTCTGGCTGAAAAGGCACTATGAACGTCATTGTCATCTTGCCAGTGCATCGCCGTTGAAGAGCCATGATCGCTCTTTCGCAAAATCACGACCCGCAGAATCGGATGATAGAGCAGTTCCACATATTCGCAGTTGTCCAGCCGGGTATGGCAAGCCTTGCTGAAACGGATTCCGTTTTTAGAAATCGTCATAACCGGGCTGCTCTGGTTGATAAAGCAAGTACCTGAAACCGTCAGATAATCAGATGGCAATGCCGTATCCGGCATCTTTCCAGACCACATTTCTTCCATCTTGTTTAGTTCGCCCACTTCTTCCGACAGATAAGCATTCAGACAAAGGCTGCGGATGCTTTCGGCATTGATGCCGTTCCAGTTCGGATGGATACCCACAAAGCCTTTCAATGCTCCCTGCCGGATTACCACAATATCCTGCACACCGCACTTTTTGCTGCTGGATGCCACAAGATGTGCAGCCCGTGCAATCTCCGGCGAAACAATCGCTTCGTGATGTTCCGGAACATAGGCAGAGCAGCGATTCCCATTATTTTTTGTGACCTTGCCCAGCTTGTAGTCCACCACGATGCTCTTCCTGGCTTCCAGATCACCCCAGCGGCGTTCATTTTTCATGATGTTTGCCACCATCACGCCGTTCCACTCCTGCCTGCCGCGCAGGGTGCTACGCTTCTTCTGCGTCAGCACTGCCGCAATTTGATCGTAGTTATAACCATAGATAAACGCCAGAAAGATAAAACGCACCGTCTTTGCTTCTTCCGGCTCAATTACCAACTGTCCATCCTTGGTATGCCGATACCCCATCAGGTCGGTCACCGGGTACTGACCTGTCATAATACGCTGGTCATACGAAAGGATCATCCGGCGGCTCTTGTTGCCCGATTCCCAGTCCGCCAAAAGAGCCTGAACGTCAAGACTGTATTGACTGCTTGGATTCAGCGTGTAGATATTCTCTGTTTCAAAGTACACACCGATGGGATGTGCAGGATGCATGGTTTTCAAAGCTGCGATCTGTGTCATGCAATCCGAAAAGTTCCGGGCAAAACGCGAAATGCTGGCGCAGATAATCAAATCCATTTTCTGGTCTTTGGCATCTCGCATCATTCGCTTAAACGCATCCCGTTTCCGCAGTGAAGTACCCGATTTTCCCTCGTCACTGTAAATATCCTGCAGATTCCAGTTTTCCGTTTCTGCAATCTTTTTGGTGTAGTATAGAGTTTGATTTTCAATAGAGGAAATCTGTTCTTCGCTGGAAGTGCTGACACGGGCATAAACGGCTACACGCTTCAGGTCGCTGTCGTAAATCGACGGTGTCGGTTTCGCCGGACGAAAGTAGTCTTTTGCCGTTTTCTGGCCCTGTTCTGCCTGCTTATGGATTCTGTCACGAATCTCTGCTTTTCGCCTTTCAGATTCCAGATGTCGGCTCTGCCAATCCGCTCCACTCGGCAGCACTTCAAGGTTTTCTACCGAAATACACTCTACGTCTTTTGGATTATACTGTCCTTCCACGTTCATTTTTCTTCAGCCTTTGTCATTTCATGTTCCAGTCGGATTCTCCACTCAAGATAATCTTTTCTTCGGATCGATGTATATTTTTCAGCCAAATCTTTCAGGCTCTGCCGCTGGTTATCAAAGTCAAGAATGGTGTCGATTCTCTGGTCATCATCGTCTGTAACAATGTCCACTCGCATCGGCAAGTCAAACAGATATTTCAACAGAAAACAGAAATCACAGGTATTTGCTGCAAGATAGGCCCTTGTCTGCGAGAAAATCAGATTTACGGAACCATTTTTGCAATCTTTGAGCAGATGCACCATTTCCGGGCGTTTATAAATTTCCTTATTCCCTGTGATGTCAATATAGACACCAACCAGCCTTTTATCCGCATCATCCCTGAACTTTTCAGCATAGTAGGAACTGTGATAGGCCACTGCTGCATCCTTAGAGCGTTCCCACAGTTTTGCAAGTTTCACATAGCCGCCAACCTTATACTTGCGATCCATTCATAGCACCTTCTTCCGGCTGAACGCTCCAATACCATTTCCGCTTTTTCTGATAGCAGTGGATTCCCATTTCTGTTTTTACCATCCGTGCAACTCGTTTGCTGACCCCCTCATTGTCCAGACGGCAATAAATTTCATTCGCGCTCATATCACCTTTTTCAAGAAAATGCTTGATCCAGTAGGCAGCTTTCTGTTGCTCTGTATCAAATTTAGGTTCGGCGTCCGGCTGTTGTTTTTCAAAAAGCTGTGGCCTGCATTCCAGCCATCGAAAGCCCTTGTCGGCAGAAATGGAAAAGCGGATGTCTTCTGCCGTAGGCGCAAGACTGTTTTTGATTTGATGTACGATTCTTATATCAGGATTCTCGGTATCTCGCTCCACCTGCAGGACGCTTCGTGCTGCTGCCACAACATCAATACTGCCAAGACTGCGGTACAACCCTTTGGAGCCTTCTTTTTTGTTGAGGTGTCCAATCAGAACGATAGCGCAGTCGTAACCAGCAGCCCACATTCCAAGGCGGCGCATGAGTTTCCGCGCTCTGCCTGCGATTTGCAAATCCGAGTCGCTGCCAAGATAAGCCTGAATCGGATCAATCACGACCAATCGAGGCCGAAATTCAATGATTGCCTGACGGATGCGCTCATCGTCCAATGTGAGGCCGTTATAAAACTCTTCATTGATGAAAGCAATCTTCCTGCAGTCTGCCCCGCAGCGTTCCAATCGGGGCTTTATCGTATCCGAAACGCCATCCTCGGAGCACTGATAAATCACTTTTTGCGGCACGCCGATCTTACAGCCATCCGGGGTCTTACCTCCTGTTGAAAGTTCCGCAATCAGATTCATCATCATGGTAGATTTTCCATCGCCGGGATCACCCTGCAGAAGTGTGATTTTCCCGATTGCAATAAAGGGATACCACAGCCACCGTACATCCGTTGACTGAACTTCGCTATACAGTGTCAGCAACCGTTCCATTTCGTTTTCCCCACTTTATTTTCGCAGCTTGATTTCATGCTTTTATTATATGATTAGCGCCTATTAGGAAAACACACTGTCAAAGGGGTTTGTAGCGGGGGTTAGCCCGCTACTGCGGTATCTTCCGTAGTGTTGATTTCAATGTACTCGGCAATCTTGCGGAGCTCGTCAGCAAATTTGAATTTCACGCTGATATTGCCGTTTTCATAGACCTTGATATAGTCCACAAGTTCAACCAAGATTTCACGGTTGAGGGCTTCAATGTTCTGATACTTCATAAAGGCTACCAGTGCAGGATGCTCGTTGTCCACACCGTTTGCCAGTTCTGCGCGTTCAGCGTTCAGCCGGGTAAGCACCGCGGAAATATCAGAAGTCTGCCGTTCATAGTCAGCCTTCATATCCCGGTATTCCTGCTGGGTGATTTCACCGTCTTTCCAGTCCTGATAAAGAGATTGCTTGTAGCGTGTTATCTTTGTCAGTTCCCGCTCTTTTGCAGCTATCAGATCGTCCAGTCGGTAAGACTGGCTTTTTTTGATTGGAGCGGAATTGATCTGCGTGACGATTTCCGAGTAGGAAACAGCCAAATGTACCTGATGCTGTACAGCGAACAAAACAGCAGCCTCCAGCCGTTCATGCTTGATTGAGTGCATGGTGCAGGCTGTCCGGGAACGGTTCTTGTAGGTTGAGCAAGAATAATATACATTGTTGTTCTTGCCAACGCATCGGGTAATGGCCCGCCCGCAATCGGCACATTTCAGAAAGCCGCTGAATAAATGTACCTCACGGCCTTTCGGGGAAGTACGGGTATCACGCTGTAAGAGAGCCTGTACCTTGTCGAAAGTTTCATAGTCGATAATGGCCTCATGCGTTCCAGCCACTTCCACCCATTCCTCGCGTGGAACAGCTTCAATCTGGTGTACCTTGTAGCTTTTCACCCGGCTTCGGCCTTGGGCTAAATCCCCGGTGTAGGTCGGATTGGTAAGAATGGAGTGGATCATGCGGACTCCCCACATAGGATCGTCATACCCTCTTGTCGAAACAGGCAAGCCCTTTTGTACCTTGTAAGCCGAGGGGCTCGGTACGCCGTGTTCGTTCAGGTACAGCGCGATAGCACGTTTTGATGACCCTTGAATAAGCATTGTGAAAACGAGTTTGACATTTTCAGCAGCATCGGGATCAACAATCAGCCTGTGCTTGTCCTTTGGGTGCTTTACATAGCCGTAAGGAGCAAATGCTCCGATATACTGGCCGTTGCGCCGCTTGTAGTCAAATACCTGCCGGATCTTTTTGGAAGTCTGATAGCAGTAATTATCGTTCATCACGTTTGTAATGGGAACGATGATATTTGAAACGCTGTCGGGGTTCTTGTAGCTGTCCACATTCTCAGCAAGGCTGATAAAGCGAACACCCATTTGAACAAACAGGTTATCGATCAAACTTCCGGCATCGCTATAATTTCGTGCGAAGCGGGACAGGTCTTTTACTATAATGCAGTTGATTTTACCACTCATGACATCCGCCAAGAGCCGTTGAAAATCTTCACGGTTGGCGTCCGTTCCAGTATGACCATCATCCACATATTCCGTGATGCTTTCAAACTCGTCAATGTTTCGTCGGTAAAAATCGTTCAGTAGGTCACGCTGGTTCTTTACGCTGTTGCTATCGTCTTTTCCTTTTTTCAAATCTTCCTTTGAAAGCCGGATATAGATGCCCAGCCGCCAGCGGCGGATTGTGTAAGAGGGAGAGAAACTCTGCTGATACCCTCTGTTTTTTGCTCGTGCCATTGTTCCTCCTTCCCTATCACATTACACTTATATTATAACTCTGTCCGGGGAGGACAACAAGGATGCCTCCGCTTCGGGACACTTTGTCTCGAAGAAGCAAAACGAGCTGTAACCGAAGTTACAGCCCGCTTCTTTGCCGCAGCAGGAAATCCGTCAGCTTATCTTGGAGAGATGGCCCGCTTTCAGCAAATTCAATTTTCACGCCAACACCACCGATGCAAAAGCAGTATGGATTTTTGACAGTCTGCAAAAATCGAGTGATGCGCTCCTTTCGGGAAAGCGCATTGTCAAAGGTCATACCGCTCACATCAGGCAGGGACTCGGCAGCCACCGCGCCAATGTCAACGCTTCTCATTTGTTCAAGTTCCTGTGTAGTTAATTTCACGGTAAACCTCCTTCGCAGATTGATAGAACGCCTCCCTCTGTTTGGTAGGGAAACGCAACAGGCCAGCACCACTGGGATGCTGGCCTGTTGCCTTACTCCACCTTGGGACACTTTGTCTCGAGGTTTATTATAGTTTTTGAATATTAGAGAGCGCCGCACATATTTACTTGGCCTGTCCAAAGACAATCTTTATTTTCTGTGCGGCGCTCTCAACGCAAGTAAAGCGACACGCCCGGAGGAACAGGCAGCCAACCTGTTCAGCGCCGGATCATGGCCTTGGGATGGCCGGGCTCATTTACGATGTTGGTGTTGTTCGCTCAATCTCTTTTTGGAAATGTCACCGCGCACCCACCGTCTGGCTCCCCGAACTTACTCAGGGTTGCCGTTATTCCCTTGCGTTAGGAAGAAAACCTCCTCTCATAAACCGAGACATTTTTTCATCAATTCCAAGTGGGTTAAGATGAAAAAATCAAAAAGTTTTTTTCATGCGTTCAAGGCCACGCTTGATCGACTGGCGAATAGACTCCTCATGTACGCCCTCGGCCTCGGCAATTTCCTTAATCGACTTGCCAAGAATGATATGTGCGTCAATTCTGCGGCCCTGAATCTCCGGCAGAGAATTGAGAGCGTTCCACAGACGAAGAAAGGTTTCCATTCGTTCAAGGAGCTCCTGCGGGGTCGGCTCATGCAGGCAGGCGGAATACTCAATCCCGTCATCGCAGTCCAGAGAATACTGCGCTTTGTGTCGGGAGAGCCTCCGTTGGTAGGCCATTTCATAACGGGCATCGGCCAGAAAGACAGCCGCCACTTCCTCAGAAACCTCGATAAACTGATCCTGTGTGTACCAATAATAAAGATCCTTCAGATTGATTGTAGTCATAAATAAACCTCCGTTTCGGTGTTGGGTGGATGAGTGACCGAAACGGGGCTTGGCGGGGAGCGGCACCCTGGGGAGCCGCCCCGCACATCGGGACACTTTGTCTCGAAGTACAAAAAAGCGCCCGGGCGGCATGAAGCCACACGGACGCATGAAGTTACATATTCATTTGTGTACTGTCTAATTTCACATTCATAACCAGACTGTCCCGGAGGGGGAGCTGCGCTTTTTTAGCTGGTGTAGATCATGGGTGCTGTGAAAAAAGGCAAAAATGGACACGGCGATACCTCCAAGATACCGCCGTGTCCTTAAAAAAGGGCGACTTTAATACGCCCCTGTCTCTTATACACATCTCCGAGCCCACGAGACAAGAGGCAATCTCGTA
>ENA-OXTU01000136-OXTU01000136.1-human-gut-metagenome-genome-assembly--contig:-NODE-136-length-29809-cov-23.262620_pt1 | contig 29809 bp, 44 predicted proteins | sample MGYA00249344_ERZ652650 | MGnify/ENA primary metagenome ERZ652650 (study PRJEB26925, sample SAMN05826532) | human gut metagenome | biome: ENVO:2100002; feature: ENVO:00000062; material: ENVO:00002003...
ACTGAAAGGAAATAAGGAAAACCATGGAAAAGACACTCTGCACCATCACCATCGGAAACGAAGAACTCACGATACACCAGAACGTACACACAGGCCTCTTCTACGGCATCACGGCCGACGGGAAGCGCACTCCAGTCGACTACGCTCACGTCAAAACACGGACGACCAGCCAAGAACGGCTCAAATACTGGCGAAACAGGTTCGGGTACACCCAGGCGGAACTCGCCGAACTAGTCCACGTGTCCAGCCCGACCGTCATCATGATGTGGGAAAACGGGTTGAGGCATCCGCTAAGGAAACACCGGCAGCTACTCAACGAGAAACTCAGCCCCGATATTTTCCCTGACTGATTCCACGGCGTGTCATATCAGCATGGCACGCCTTTTATGATATAGTAAAAACATCAGGCAGAAAGCCTGGCACAACACAAAAGGAGCAAACAATGAAAACCGCCCAATACCTCAACACCCTCATCAACCTCATCCTACAACAGCCAAAAATCGGCACCATCCTCGACGAAGACGGCATTGAACCCGAAATCACCTACGGCCGAATCGGCATCAAAGACTACGACGCCTTCATCAACCTCTACAAGCTACTCAACAACATCAAAGAAGTCGAAACCACGACAATCAACGAAGTCGACAACGGAATCGGACTCGACTTCACCGTAACAGCACCGGTCACCATCTACTTCTTCTACTGGAGATAACCCCAAAACAGTACAAAAACGCCCCGCAGACGGCCGAACAAGCCGAACGCGGGGCGTTCTTATAACAGGACCAGACTAGCGGCTCACACCAGCATAATGCACGCCAAACAAGCCAGCCACACCGGAACCAACCAACGCACAAGCACCACCAGCCACGGCAACCCACGACGGAACACCAGGCACAGCACTCACAAGACTCGCGACAGCACCGGCAATACCAACCAATCCAGACACCAAATACGCCCAACGACGCGTCTCAACATCAAACGTAGGCACATAATTATCCGAACCATCCGCACACTCATTCGTAACAGCGGTATCAGCCGTCGGCTCACCAGACAGCTCATCATCAGTCAACATCACATGCTTAACCATAAACAATCCTTTCAATCAGTTGAAAATACGACCATCATTAAGCCGCTTCTGGAACTCCCTGACAGCCTGAGACGGTGCCGGACTGATAATACCATCACCCGGGAAACCGTTCATCTCCATCAAGAACCGGTGAATGAACTCAGGACCCGCATTACGAGGCCTATCGGTAATACCGAAACGGTGAGACATCCACTCAACCCAATCACTACCAGAAGTGCCCTCCTCCAAACAGGCGATATTCTGATTTTCCAAACAACGAATCTGCCCGGACATGACACCATCCACCGACGTGCCAGCAACCTCCTGAGCCCTCCGCATAGTCAAAGGACCCCACGAACCATCCACTTCAAGCCTGGTCACCGACTGCGTAGCCGGCTGAGTAGGCACCGGATTCGACGGAGCCACCAAACCACGAGACAGACGATCCAAACGATCCAGATCATACGTGCCCGGACACTGCGTGTTATAACAATCCCGGTGACGAATCAACGGCAGATCACCATACTCGGCACGCAAATCACGAATCAACTGCGCGACCGTCAGATAATCCCCATCCGACTGGCGAGGATTGCACTCAATGCCAATACCCATGTCATTGCCCTTTGAACGGACACCGACGCCATCACCGGCATGCCATGCACGATCATCCGGATCCACGATGCAAGCAACACGCCCGGCCTCGACCACGTAATGAGCGGAAGCGCCACGAGCCTTACTGCACAGGGTATTGATCACACCCTCGAACGTCGGGTGAGTGTTCGGATCACCCCACCAGTGGATGACGATAGCCTTGATACCATACGGGCGACCACTCGTATAATTCGGACTATTGTACTTCGTAATGTACTCATATGACATATTGTCTCCTTTCAAACAGTCAAAACATACCAAACGGTAAACAGAACACGGGCGAAAGCCGGCATACCGGTGACAATCAGATAGCCAGCCACCACCATGACTCCAATAAGGAACGACGACAAGAATATCAGCACGATATCCTCGATAGATTCACGACTCATACCATCAGCATATCAAAACAGCATCCGATAAACTTAACCATATGACCGAACTAATCACCTCCATCATAGGAGTCGCCGGCATAGCAATAGGCGGCACCATCACATGGGCCACCACACGCCGCAACAACCTCACCACCGCCTACCAACACCTCGTCGAAGCACAAGGCGAACTCAAAAAACAAATAGACGCCCAAGACGAAAAAATCGACAAACTCATCCAAACACGAGACGAACTCCAACACGTCAGCGACCTCGAAACCGGCTACATACGATCACTAGGCCACTGGATGGCATCCCTATGCGAAGTACTCGACGACGAATTCCTCACACACCACCCCAAACCACCACTGCCAGACGAACTACGCGACCGCATCCGCCCACTCTAACCCCCCAATACGAAAAAGCCCCGGCAACCGACCGGGGCCTTACCATATCAGACCGACCACGACAAAGTCGCACTAATCCAAGAACCCTGTGCGTACGTAATATCCGCAAACGGCCGCACATACAAGCCAGTCGAATCCAACTGGAAGCCACTATTGACAACACCAGCCGCCGGAATATTCAAATCAGTCACATTAGGCCGCACATAATCCGGGAACGTAAGAATCTGACTCTTCGACCACGCCATCGCCTTCCACTCAGCCCCCCTCGTCGCCTTAACCATAAGACTGACAATATTCCCAACCATCGAACACTTATACCAAACATTCCAATCCTTCGCCCACTGGCCCGGATTCAACGTGACATCAGTCAACGACAGCCAAGCACCATTGATACGACGATACCGCTGGCCAGTACTCGTGACAACGGCCTCAACCCCATCAACAGTCCAAATAGCAATCAACTGATTCCAAGTATCCACCTCAATCGTGCCATCGGAATGAATCTTCGGAGCCACGTCAGACACGACACCAGCCGTGACCCTAGCGATAACCAAACCATTGATCTGCGCGTCGGGAACACTGGCATCCCACGACTGCAACCATGCACCAGGAGTCTCACCATGAGACAAACTCGGATCATAAACGGCGACCACGATCTTGTAATCACCAGTCGAATCAGCCACGTTCACCGTCATAGGCTCCGCCATCGAATAAGTGTATGAGCCAGTCACCTCCCACGGTCTCACGGTACCGCAATGAGGCTTAACGGTGACAGTCAACCCGTCAATCGTCGCCAACGGGCTAGGACTGCCATACCGGACACCCTGAACGCCACCAAAAGCAGAACCATCAGACGGGAACAGGAACGGATTCACGACATGCCGATAATCATCAGCCGTATAAGCCGGAGCCTCATTCAAAGCGGTCAAAGGATGCAAAACAATATCACTCATAAGTCATTCCTCACAATCAATCATTCAGACGTGGACACACCCATTTTACCTACCACGGAAGAAAGCCGGGCAACCTCCGTCCTAAGAGCATCCACCTCGTCCATAGCCTGTTGAGCCAATCGTAAAGCGGCCACACTCAACCTCGGATAATCAACGCCGACCGGATTATCCTCATCATCGTATTCACAGAAAAACCCAAGACCGGCATCATCCAAATCCTCAGCCAGAAGACCGACGACCGGCTGCGCATCATCAAGCTTCAGATTCAAATCATCCTTCAGGAAATACACTTTCCACTTCAACTGACGGAGAGCATCAACCGGAACAAACCCATCGGCATCACTGACATCCGCCACCGCACCCGCCGACGAACAGTCAGACCCAAGCATGCCATCATCAAGACAATAAACCGCTTTACGAGGAGCCAAGGAAAGCGGATTATCGAACACGTTACGAGCACCGGTACCACCATGCGACGGCACAACCACCGCATCAGACCCGCTAACATCAACCATATCCTTGTCAGTAGTCAACGACGCGAAATCACCCTCGACGGCAGTGACACGCTCACCCAACCGGCGGACATTCCCCCCGATACTCGCTGGCAACTCCCGCAACTGACGTCGAACCTCCGCAAACTGACGGGCCGTAGCATCCACCCCATCAAGCGAAAACCTGAACTTGCTTTGCATCACAATCCTTCCTACTGCAATACAGGCGTAATAGTCCACACGCCACTGAAATCAATATCGTAACCGACGACACGAGCCTCACCCTGGGCGAACCCCGTGAAACGACCACTGTCATCGGCAACAGTCCACGCGATAACATCACCCGGCTTCCACTCCTCATAAACGATCGGAGCAACCAACAAACCCAACGTCATGCTCATGGTATTCGTACCATCCTGTAACTGCCGTAACGCGGAAGAAGCATGAGCATCCAACGTTTCCTTACGAGTAATACTCGACGACGGACGAACAACATGCTCCACGACGGGACGATAAGATTGATCGGCCACCACCACATCCGACCGCAACGAACCCTCACCCGTCGTGCTTCCGACCGCTACGACCATGTTCGCGCCATAACCAGCCGTATAATCCTCCAAAACCCTGAAAGACGTCATCACACTCTCATCAAACGTCGTAACCGGAGTCAGGGAGCCTATCCTGTCCGCAACCGTCAACACCGGCACATACCGGCCATCATCAACCCGCCACGCCGTACACCATTCCGGACCATTCTGCACGTTCGACAACTCCTGAAGAACACTCAACAAAGTCTTATCCGAAGACTCCTCATACGTCCTGTTACGACGAATGCCACTAGGAGACGCTTCCACGGAAAGCATGAACCGATGATCCTTGAGCGTAGTCGACACGAGATCCTCCACGATCTCACACTGGTCACGATTCGAATACACGTGATCCTTCACATACACGCTATCGAAATAATGTTCAACGGTCGCCAAAGTAAGCGACAACCCCTCCCCCTGTAAAGTCCGTTCGCGTTTGACCACGATACCACCCCACAATACCGTCGAACCACGAACCAGGATAATCGCCGTACCATACGGAATCGTGGCCTCAACCCAATTAGACGGAATATTCCGCCACGGGAGCATCACAGTCTCACTCGTCGTCTCTTCAAAACGATACGAAAGCTTGGAAACTTGCAAATCCGAAAACTCAGCCAACACGGTCCCGCTAGACAGAGACACGGCAAAGAACTGAAAACCCGCAGTATCCCACACGACACGACCATGACCGAAAACAGAAACCCCATTCCAAACATCAGTCGAACCCATGACATTCCTCCTTTACAGGTAAGCCGGATAGAACGAAACCGTCATACGAGCCGTAGCCGAATACTCGCTAGCATTGAAACCCCAAATATTCATACCGGGTTCCGCCTGACTCCACTCACGCCGTTTGACACGGCCACGTGCCGGGTCGGTACCATCAATCAGAATCTCATGAGTCACACCATTGACCATCGCATAATGGCCACTACCAAGACTCATATTAAAAGCAATGACATGCCCACTCCCGGCATGCAATATCTGCGGATCAACGACAGGACCGTCAACACGGATCATCACCGGACTGGGAGCCGTACCAACGTTATCCAATACCACCTGGCCGGACATGACATTCTCACTCCACATCCAAGACGACAAGGAGACCCCAGCTTCCTCGAAATGGTAGGGGAATCGCATACCCCCAGACGAACTCGGAAGTCTCGAAACACCAGACACCGAATCCAACCCATACAAGTACGGGCTCAAAGCCGTCAACCCAAGACTGAAACGGAGAATATTCACCCCAGCCCATTTGACCAACGGTGCGGACGACGACTGCCATACCCGTACCTGACGCCCAATATCACCCAGCCGTACGGCCAACAGCATTCCATCAGTATTCAGAACGCTTTTGAACGTATTCCATGCCATGACACACGATTCTGTGCACCGGCCGATGAGATAACCCTCGATGCTGATAGACCGGCCTTGCAAGCGTGGCAGATTCGCATACCATCCGTCGGTCATGGCTTTCTCGCTCGTCTTCAACGTGGACGCCACACCGTCGAACAGACCGGTCACATCCTGGAAAGTGGTATGCCATTCACAATCGTTATCATCCAAACCATAGAGGGGAAACCCGTTCAACGTCAAACGAATATCACGGTCGTCTTCTAAAAACATGCTCATAAAACCACTATATCCTTATCACACGTAAGCGAAATTGATCATCCGGACCGTTTCCCGAGCCGCCATCGTCGGATCAACCGCGTTAACGGTAATCGGAGCCGTCACACGCGGACCAGTCTTATCCGACAATGCCACCGGTGAAGCCATCGGAGACGACACGCTACCGGGAAGAGAAGACGGAAGCAAAGCGGACACCATGCTCTGGACCGGTTTGACCGCCAGCTTCTCATTCATTTCCACGCCGACACCCAAGCCAGCCGGAATCATCTTACCGACCTCGTCACGGAACACGCGGGACGGGGAATGAATACCCAAAGCGCTTTTCGCAGCATTCACGATACTGGAAGCGGCTCCCTTGACTGCTGCCACGGCATTACCGATGGCACTCTTAATACCGTTGATGAGTCCTTGGATGATGTTATTGCCAGCGGATATCAGCCAACTGCCGGCCCCGCTGAACGCGCCCTTGATTTTCCCGCCAATGCCACTGACCGTGTTTGCCACATTGTTGACACCGTTCCGGACGGCACCGGTAATGCCATTCCACGCACTGTTTACAAGACTTTTAACCGTATTCCAGACACCAGTCCAATAAGCAGTGATATGACCCATGACCGAACTGATCACGCCTGAAACAGCGTTGATAGCGGCTGTCACGTTGGCTTTGATCCCATTCCACACGGATGTGATGACATTGCCGATACCAGCCCATACGCCATTCCAATCGCCTTGCACTGCGGCCATTACGGTGGTGATGACAGCGTTGATGATGTTCATCACCGTGCTGATGACCGTTTGAATATAAGGGAATACCGCGTCGATGATACCTTGGAGCGTACCAGCCCACGATTGGAACAATGATTGGATCATCGGCAAGGCGGCTTGGAATAATGCGGCCATGTTATTGATGACTGGCGTGACCGTGGTCATGATCGTCGCCCCGACCTCCGCAAGCTTCGTAACCAGACTGCCTAATACCGGTGTGAAAGCCTGGAACGCGGCGTTCAACACGGGCATGATCGCATTACCCAGATTCTGACAGGCTTGCATGAACGGTTGCAAGGCCGGCACTAATTGGCCGGACACGACCTTGGATACCGGAGCGAAAGAAGACTGGAACACGCTACCGATCTGCTGTAAAGCCGGACCGGCCGACGATACGAGACCCTTGAACATGGCGGGCAGACTGCCGATACCATCAGCGAGTGCGCTCATGGCTTCAGTCAACGGGCCTTTGAACGAGTCCAAGAGTTGCACGCCCACGTTGACGACGGACGCTTCCAAATTACCCATCGCACCTTCGATGGTTTGGGTACTGGTCGCTGCTTCCTTGGCCGCATCGGTCATACCCAAGTCCATGACGGCCTTGTTGAATTCCTCGGCGGTAATCTCACCCTTGGCCATCGCATCACGGAAGTCACCAGTGTAGGCCCCGTTTTTCTTCATGGCTTCCTGGAGTTTGCCTGACGCGCCTGGTATCGCATCACTCAACTGATTCCAGTTTTCGGTCGTGAGTTTGCCGGCACCGGCCGTCTGAGTGAGTACCATGCCGACCGAACGGAACGTGTCCGCGTTGCCGCCGGCGACCGCGTTCAAATTGCCGGCTGCTTCGGCTAGGTTCGCGTAATTGTCTACACCGTTCGCGGCTAACTGTGCTGTAGTGTTACGAATGTCAGACAGGTCGTACACGGTTTGGTCCGCGTATTTCTGCGTACTGGCGGTAAGCTGGTCTATCGTGCTTGTGTCTAGGCCGGCGAAGCTTAGTGTGCTGGCGAATTTTTGGGCTGAATCGGATGCTTCGATGATATCGCCGCTGAGGTTGCTTATGGCGTCTACGGCCATGCTGATGCCGGTGGAAACCAGTCCTCCCATCGCTCCCGCGATGGCAGCGAATTTACCGGTACCACCGGAAGCTTTGGTGGAAGATTTGTTGATTTCGTCCATGCCTTCGCTGGCTTGGCGGGCTGACTGTTCTATTTGTCGGCTGCTTGACTGAATGGTTTTGACTCCGGTTTCCCAGTCACTGGTGTTGATTTCCGCGTCGAGTATGAGTGTGGAGTCAGCCATTGTTTAGTCCTTTCCGAGTTCGTTGATGATGCGGCTGATTTTTTGGTCTCCGTGTTTTGTGAATGCGGCGGTTAGGCATTCGAATGTTAGTCGGTATTGTTCGGCTAGGTGGGTTTGTTGGAGGTGGCGGCCTTCTTTGATTAGGGCGAGCATTAGTGTGGGGTCTATTTTGTTGGTTAGGGTGTCGTGGATGGCCTCCCATCCGTAGAGGTCGCCGAGTTCGGCGAGGATGCGGATGCTGGGGGAGGCGTGTTGTTTTGCTTCCTTTTGTTTGTATGTCCGCATTCGTTGTTTTTCGGCGGGGGTGAGGAGGCTATCCCATGAGCGCATTTTGTGTGTCAGCCTTTGATGTCGAGGGTGAGGTTTTCGGCCATGAGTTTGCAGAGGGCGGTCATGGCTTGGATGTAGGCGAGGTCGCTACGTTGTTTGGTTTGTTGTGCCCATTCGTGGAAGGTGGTGTTGGGGCTCATGAGGTTGGTGACGAGGGGGAAGATGATTTCTTCTGCGGTGGTGAGTGTTTCTTTGGTCATTCGGCCGGTGGAGAGTTTGTCTAGTGCTTCGGCGTTGTCGAGGATGGTGAGCATGTCTTTTGAGCCGAGTGGGCGCATGGTGTAGGTGGTTCCGTCGATTTTGATGGTGAGGTTGCGGAAGCTTTTGCGGGTGTCGATGTTCAGGATTGGAGTGGTCATATTGTTGGATGCTCCTTATGTATGGTATTATTGGTATTGGCTCCTTTGCCATTGTGTTGACGATTGGTCCGACACTGGTTTGAATGTTTCGTAGGTCATCTTACCGGTGTCGGGCCTTTTTGTTTCGGTTGTTCCTATTCGACGGTTGCGGTGTCGTCCTGTACGGGGTCGGAACTGTTTTCCTGTGCGTTTACTTGGATGGTGACTTGTGCGCTGCCGGATTTGAAGGCGATGGAGCTGGGGCCGGCTTTTTTGGCGATGACGGTCCAAGTGCCGTCGCCGTTGTCGGTTACGGTGGATACTCCGGCGGCTGAGTTTTCTGCGGTGATGGTGCCGGTAGCTCCGTCCGGTAGGGCGGTTACGGTGACTTTCACTGGTTCGTTCACTTTGCAAGTGATGTTGGATGGTGTGGCGATGATCTTGGTGATCGGGTTTGTTGATGGTTTGATGGTGCCGGTGGTCTCATCGTAGTAGCTTGGCGTGTCGAGGTTGAGTTCGCCCATGACTACTGCGCCTTCTGGGCTGGAGGTCATGGTGCCGGAGAGGGTGACGACGAATGGGTCGCCGAGGCTGACTTTGAATTCTCCACCGGCGCTGATGAGGGCTTGGGGGATGCGGAAGTCCTGTGCGCTGGAGTGTCCGTCGCATACGTTGTGGATGATGATGTCGCGTGGCGTGTTGCTGATGCATTCGTTGCCGCCGAATCGGACTTGGCCGGTTTCGCCGAGGTCTCCGCCGATGACGCGTTTGAATTTGGCGTTGTGGTAGAGTTCGGGGAATAGCATGCCGAGGAAGCGTACGGAGGGGCAGATGATGTTGAGTTCGAAGCTCATTTCGTCGTAGCTGCCGTTCGGTACTTTGATGGTGCCTGATTGGCTGGCGATTTCGGTGGTGCTTGGGGTGAGGGTGATGGTGCCTACTTCGTCCTGTACGTAGTCGGGTGGGATGACCATGTCGTCGATGTAGACGGTTTTCTTTCCGATGAGTGGGTAGGATGCCATTTTTTTTCCTTTCGGTTGGCGTGCCTGTTTTAACTGTGGTGTATTATGCCGTTTTTATTTTACAGTGTTGTGGGGTTGAGTTTGTAGTCGATTTGGAAGCGGATGCTTTTGACCCAGTGGCCTTCGTGGTCGATGGCGTCCAGGTCTATTGCGGTGGCTGGGTGTGTGCGGATTGATTCGTAGGTGATGTCGGTTATTGGCTGACAGGTGAGTTGGCAGTAGTGGGGGAGTGTGTTGTTGATGAGGTTGAGGAGTCGTAGCATGAGTCGTCCTTGGGTGAGGACGTCGTTGTGTCGGCTGCTGATGGTGATTTGGTCGGTGTAGAGGTCGCCGTTGATGTCGACGGTGGTGGCGTTGACCCAGATGCCTTCCTGGCTGGTGACGGTGCCGGTGTCGAGGATGGGGCTGGTGCCGAAGAAGAGGTTTTGGCCGTAAATGCCGTAGCCTTCGTTTTGGAGGGCCATGCATACTGCTAGGTCTATCATGTGGTGTCCTTACATGTTGAAGTAGGTTTTGGTGCGGGTGCTTGCTGTGCGGGCTGCTCGTTCGAGGTAGCGGGTGGTGTTTGGGTGTAGTCGGTTGGTGTGTTCGCGGAGGCGAGCGTAGGGGACTCTGCCGTTACCGAAAGTGATTTGCCAGTGGGTGTTTCCGACTTGTTGGAAGCGTCCGCTGTTGCGTAGTGCGCCGGTTTTCACTGGCGCGTTTTGGCGGGCCATGCGTAGGATGTCGGTCATCATGCGTACGCCGCCTTTGTTGAGTTGTTGGGTGGAGAGTTTGCGGGCCCATGTGGCGGATACTTTGAGTTGGTAGCTCATAGGCTGGTTCTCCCGTAGGGGTTGCCGGTGAGGGTGATGAACATGGTTTGGCCGGTGTCCATGTCGTCTCCTCGGCTGGCTTTGGTGATTTGGTAGGTGCGTCCGTTGTCGAGTCGGATGATGAGGTCGGGCCATGCTTCCATGTCGTTGCGGAGGTTTTCGGGGAGGTTGTCGGGTTGGATGTGGAAGCGGCGGGTGGCGATACGGGTGCCGTATTCGGCTGGCTGGTCGCTTTCGGTGGAGTGTTTGATGATTGTTTTCACGTCGGCGAGTTTGATGTTGTCGAGGCCTGGTGCCGTGTATTTCCAGATGGTGGCCGATTGGGTTTGGTTGGGGAATAGGGTGAATGGGTCACATTGCGATGCCATACGCGTAGTCGCCTCCTAGGTAGTCTTGCGGGTTGAACCACCATGGCAGTTCATGGTGGGGGGTTGGCATGTCGAGGATTCCTCCTGTGTCGGATTGGTTGAGGCAAAGGCTCCAGGAGGATATTAGCGCCTTGTATGGGGTGGTGGCGCGTTCGAGTGTGGTTTGCGTGCTGGTGGCGTAGGAGACCGATACGTCTTCGATTCGTTTTGATGTGATGCTGTCGGTTCGGTCGGCCATTGACTGGTCGGCTTGGATGATGGCCGTGAGGATGTTGGCGAGTGGTGCCGGGAGTTTTTTGAATCCGTGTCGGCCGCTGATGATGAGTTCTGTGCCGGCTGGATATTCGCTGGTGAGGGTAATGATTTTCGTGTATGAGGTGGATGGTGATAGTCCGTCGTTCTTGCCGTAGGTGACTTTATAGCCGACGGGGGTGTTGTCCGTCGTTTTGACTGACCATACTTCCGAATACCATGAGGCTAGGTGGCCGTGTTTGCCGTCTTGGCTGACGATGCCTGTCATGTCGTTGATGGTTTGTTCTAAGTCGCTCATGCAGATCAAGTTGGAGAGGGTGGCGAGTGCGGCGTCTTTCCATGTGTCGTATGCGGTTTCGCCGACTCGGTCGCGTATACTGTCGTCGATTATCATTTTTCCTCCGGGGATATATGAATAGGTCCTACCGTTAATTGTAACGATAGGACCTAGTTGTTTATTGGCTGGCTGTCAGTCGGATGCCATTAGTCCAGCGGCGATTAGAGCGTTCACCACGTCCATTACCGTGCCTGTGGTCGGGTCGACGTGGGCGGCCTTGGTGATCGTGGCGGCCGGACCAACGGGACCAGCCGGACCAGCCGGACCCTTGGGGCCAGCGGGACCAGCCGGACCAGCCGGACCCTGAGGGCCCTGACCGAAAGCCACCGGCTGTCCTTCCTCGTCCACAAAGTTGATGACCTTGACCGTGTCCAGATTACCTTCCGGCAGCGCCTTGCCGCCGATTCGAGAATACATTTCAGCGTTCATTATCAGGCCTTCGGCTGGATGACCACTGCGGACTTCTCAGCATCCAAGCCACCGCCAGCGTAAATCTCCTGGAGGTATTCGTTGGTGTTGGTCTGTAGGGCGAAGTTCGTGAACGATTCGACGGAAGTGTCACCGACGAGCGCGTAGTGGGAGGCGGACATGACCACGCCGGCCACCTTCTTGTCGTCGTCCGCGGTCCACCATTCCGGGGTGATGATCTGGGAGACGCCGAGAGCGCGGGCGAGGGTGTCGTCACCGCCCAAGGCAATGAAGCTGTTCCCGTTCGCGTCGGCGCTCATGAGCAGATCGGCTACCGTGTCCGCATTGCAGACGAGGACCTTGTTGCCCTGTGCGCGGACCATGTGGGAGGCCTTCACGAAGCCCATGAGCGGGGCTTCCTCGGTGAGCGTGTAGGTGCGGGCGAACTTCTCACCGGCCCAGTCGGAAGCCTTGTCTGCCGCGTCGGTGGTAATGGCGCGGAAGTGTGCCATGTCCCCGTAGCCGCCGAGCACGACCTGACGTTCGATGGTCTGGACGATGTAATTCGGCAGTTCGGAGAGGATATAGCGGAGCAGTGCGCCCGGCTTCTGAGTACGACGGATATCACCCTTGTTGAGGGTGATGTACTTGTACGTATAGTCGGCGGTGAGTTCACGCTTCACGAAGGACGGGGTCTGTTCCTTCTTCTTGGTGCCGTAGGATGCGACCGGATAGCCGTGGGCGCGGGTCGCTTCGGACAGGCCGAGGATGTTGCCGCCGATGGTGAGGCGATCCATGCCGGTCTTGCGGAACAGGTTCCACAGGCCGGAGCCGCGCGTGTTCAAGGCGTCGTTGATGGTGGTGATGGCTTCGGTCGGAATGAACTTGTCCACGTCGGTCTTGCCTACGCCGAAGGAGGCGGTGTCGGCCATGTTGCGGGACACGGTGTCGGCCCATTCCTTGTGGAAGGCTTCAACGCCCTTGTTGTCGTTGTCGATGAGGGTGCGTTCGAACGCGGCCATGGCGTCCGGCGAGTCGAGCCACGTTTCACGGGAGTGGGAGAAGGATGCGACGCCGGACTGCTTGGCGGTACGGTTGCTCTTGTTGATGATGACGAGCGGACGCTTGTTGGCGGACTGTACCGGTTCTTCCGGAGCGGTTTCCGTTGCCGTCTGGCTGTCGGTCTGGTCGGCGACGGCTTCGGTGATGTCGTCGACGGCGTTCTGCATGATGTCGGTGACAGACGAGGTCAGGTTGGCTGCTTCGTCCGGGGTGAGTTTGAATTCGGCGACGGTACGTGCCAGCTTGTTCATGAGGGTCTGGTCCATGTTTTCTCCATTTCTTTTGTTGATTGATGTGAAGGCCGCTTTCGGGTCGGCTCCACGGTAGACGACGCTGATTTCGACCAGTTCGCCGTTGCGGATGATGCCGTCCTTGCCGGGCCGTTCGGAAAATTCGACGGTGATGCTGAAACTGTTGGTCAGACATCCGTCTGCGGCGAGTCGGCGGACTCGTTCGCCGTTGTCGACTTCGCTGAGCTTCGCTTCGGCCATGAGTCCGGCGTCGGTTGTCCATAGGCGGGTGATGGTGCCGGCCTGTGCTTCGATGCTGGGTTCGTGGTCGATGAGGAGGGGGAGTGTCAGTCGGTCTGATTCCGTGAGCTCTCCTACGAGTTTCAATGTGCCGTCGATGAGTGGCGCTTTGAGTGTGGTGAGGTCCACGGTGAGGCCGTTGCTCATTTTCTTGCCGCTGTTGGCGAGGAATGTGAGGGTTCGGCCTTCTGTTTCAGCGGCACCGCCGTGTGTGAGACTCTCTCGAATCTTCATATCATCCTTTCGGATTGTGACAGTGGTGCTCGTCAGTGGCATCAGTGGTTGATGTACTGACGAGCATAATGATATCACGGTAGTTGATATGGCTGGTTAGTCTTCCACGACTTCGTAGTCTTCGTAGCAGCGGCATCGTGGATGGCCGTTCGGTGTGCTCATGGTTTCGAAACTGTTGACGTAGGAGTGGTCGCCGATGTTGACGACCGCGTCCTTTGCCATGTAGGCGGAGTCGAGCGGTCTTGTCGTGCCTTCCATGTGTTTGCAGAAGTCGCATGTGTTGCCGTCTCCGGTGGTGCGCCATACTTTCTGTAGTTTGACGCCTAGTGTTTCGCTGAGGTTGCGGGCACTGTACAGGCTTCCGAGTCTTTGGGATTGGACGGTTTCGCATCTTGCTATTAGTTCGGCGTGGTCGTTGCTCATTCGGGTTAGTTCGTTGTTTAGCTGGTGGGCGTCCCATTGTTCCGTGTCGGCTCGGTTTAGGATTTCCAGGGTTTTGTCGGTGATGGTTTTGGATGTTGTGTGGGCTATCTCCTGTAGGTGGGTTTCGTAGGCTGTTCTGACGTTGTCGGGCAGAGTGGTCCAGTCGTAGAGTTTCTGCCAGTCGGCTGTCGTGTAGGACTGGATGTCGACTGCGAGCGGGTGTTCCGGGTGGAGTTCGGACCATGCGGTGAGGATTTGTTCGAGTTTCATGCCGGTTTTACGCGCGTATCCGGTGAGGTGGGTGATGAGGGTGTCTTCTACGTCGTTGACCCATTGGCGGCTGATGGTTTCGAGGTCGTCTTTCAGTCCGTTTTGGGTGCGTCGGGTGAGGCGGATGATTCTGTTGACGTAGGTGCGGGTTGCTGGCAGTATCCGGTTTTCGGTTGTCATGTCGTCTGTTTTTTTGGTGGCTTTCGTGATGTTTCTTTTCGAGGGGAGGATTGGGAGTGGGGTTGTGTCGGTCTGGTGGAGGTTGAGTCGCTTGTAGGGTTCGGGGAGTCCTAGTGCGTCGACCGCGCTTTCGACCGTGGCTCCCATGTTGACGAGTTGGATGAGGCTGTTGACTCGGATTTGCTGGGTTTCAGCCTGTGCTTTCTCGACTTCGGTCTGGGCTGGTAGGTCGAGGTCGAAGGTGATGCCGTAGCCGAGTCCTCCGGTGATGCGGTCGAGTTCGAACTGCCATTTGTCCCATACGGTCATGCAGAGTGGTTTGAGGGTGTTTTCGATGAAGGAGCGTTCGGCCATTTCGGCGTTGGCGTAGGTTTGGCCGTTGTCGATGCCTCGGATGATGTCGGGGACGGCGAGCGCGTTGGCTAGGCGGTTGTTGACTACGTTGGATACGGTTTGTAGGTCGAGTGTGTCGTTGGAGTTTTGGAATGGGACCCAGACGAGTTTGCTTGTTTGGCTTGGTTTGTGGGTGGTTGGGTCGACTGGGACCATGTTGTAGACGATGCCGTTGTTGTTGCCGGCTCCGCGGAAGGTTTCTTCGAGGCGGGCGCGGTTGCGTTGGAAGTCTTCGGCGTTTTCGGAGACGATGCCGAGCATGCCGGCGGGTACTGCGTTGTTGCCGAAGAAGCCGCGTTCGTAGTCTGCGATCATGTCGTCGACGTTGGCCCATTTTTTGATGGTCATGGCGGGGCTGATGCCGCGTGTCGGGTCGTTGGGGTGACGGCTGTAGCTTAATGCGATGGTTTCGTTGCGGCTGAATTCGTATTGGCGTGGACCGTTGCCGAGGTCCATGGTTACGCGGTGGTACCAGTTGCTGTGGCTGTCGTCGTATACGCGGCTGTTTGTGGGGAGGATGGTGTATCCGGTGATGTTGTCCGTGGTGATGTTGCCGCCGGGGCCTTCCGGTGTCCAGATGAGGATGTCGACGTGGGATTGGGTGAGCATGCCGGATGCGATGAGTTTAAGGAATTCGAGGCAGCTGTAGGTGTCGTTTGGTGCGTATAGTGCGCTTAACGCGGTGGGGGCTGGGTCGAGTTTTTTTCCGTCCGGGGTGACGGCGTATGGGATTACCGTGCTGAATCGTTGTGCGATGGCGTTGACGTAGGGGAAGATGTTGTCATACGTGTCGTGCATGGGGATGTTGTTGCCGCCCATTGACTGCCATGTGTTGCCGCCGACTGGGGTGGGGGTGGTGTGTGGGGCGTCGGTACGGCCGAAGGCGCTTGTGAAGCCAGCACGAATATTTTCGAGAATGGTCATTTTACCTCGTTTTGTAGTGGTATGTCGTATATTCCGTAGTTTATCGCAGTTGGTGTTGGTCAGCATACTGCGACGTCCCATGAGGGGAGTTTCGGAGGCTCGTAGCATGCGAGGAGCAGACTGTCGGCGAGGTCGGGGCTTCCGAGGTTCATGGTGTCTTTGTAGTCTTGTTTGCTTTCTATTTGCCGTTGGTTACGGCTGGTTATGTGCCATTTTCGGGTGGTTAGCTCGGTGGTGAGCTTGGGGAGGTCGGCGAGCTGGGGGTTGATGCTGAGCTGGGGGAGCATGGTGGCAAAGTCGAACCATAGTTCGGAGGCTATGTTGGGGTATTGCTGGTCTTTGGCTTTGCCGGCGTAGTTGATGCCGGTGACTGGCAGTCCGTATGTTTTGAGTAGGTCGGTGAGGCCTCCGCCTACGCCGGTGTCATCGATGCGGATGTCGATTGGCTGGTGTTGTGCTGCGCGGAGTCTGATTCTTTCGGCCGTGTCGACGATGCTCGCGTGGGTCCATGATTCGAGTGTTTCGATGCGGTTGCCTTTTTTGATGGTGAGGGCGGTGCGATCGTTGCCGTATCGTGCTACGTCCACGCCGAATGTGACCGGTCCGTCTATTGCCGCGCGTTGGAGGGCTTCGTTGATCATGGCGTCGCTTATGAGCTGGTTGTTGGTGTCGGCGTATGGTAGGCCGAGCCAGACGTGTCCGTAGTCGGCTGTCTGCTTGTCGGCTTCGATCATGTCGATGACGTCTTGGCTGAGGAGACGGTGTACGTCTTCGAATGTGGTGTGCCAGTGGCATGTCTGGTGGAGCCGTTCTTCGGAGTCTGTGGAGATGAAATACGTCCAGATCGGGTCGTGGCTGGTAAGGGGGTTCCACGTAAAAATCAGTGTGGAGTTGGGTTTGCGGATGGTTGGGATGAGCGTGGTCAGGCTTGCTTTGCTGATGGTTTGTGCTTCTTCGACCCAGCAGACGTCGATGCCTTCGATGCTTTTGATGCTTTGGATGTTGTCGTGTAGGCCGCGGAAGATGAAATTGCTGCCGTTGACGTGTCCGATGCCGTCGCGTCGTATTTCGAAGCCTTGCAGACCGAATTCTTCGATGGTGTTTGTGAGGAGCTTGTATACGGAGTCGGTTATGGAATTCTGGAATTCACGGGCGCAGAGCACTGTGATTGGCTGTATGGAGGATCGGAGGATGAGGCTTTGTGCTACGGCGGTGCTTTTGCCTGAGGCTCGGCCGCCTGAATAGCAGTAATAGCGATATGGTGGTGTCTCCGTGTGGAGCCACCACCATAGGTCTTGGTAAGGTCTCGCTATTTGCATGGGTCTGGTCTGTGTGCCTTACTGGTTGTCTTTGCCGTTTTTCGGGTTGTCGTCGAATACTTCGAGGGTGATGTGTGGTGGTTCGTAGCCGGTGACGGTCACGTCGGTGGATTGGCGGGCTTTGCCGTCGAGTCGGTCGATGTAGTCGGTTGTGACGTGTGGGTCCTTGTATGCGTTGATGACGTGTTTGAGGGCGATTCGTTGCACCATCGTCAGGGTCGGGTCTTTTGCTTTTTCGGTGACTTCCGATAGGGTGAGTTTGCTGAATTCGCGGATCCATCGGGTGGGGCTGGTGTCTTTGGTCCATGAGCCTCGGTCTTCTGGGCGTTCTTGGAAGCCGCCTTTGCCGGTTGGGTTGAGGATTCCGCCGGTGATGCGGCCTCGATGGTCTCTTGTTACGTCTGTCATATGGCTGATTATACCTGTCTAAGAGGGAAGCCCCTCCGTGTGGGGGAGGGGCTGTGTTTATCCGAGGATGAAACAGATTAGTAGTTTTAGTAGGGCGATGCTTCCTGTTGTGATGAGGATGGTCGCGAGGATGATGATGAGGTAGGCGAGGGTTTTTCCTATCTTGTAGCTGAGGGGGTTATGGTTCTTGTTCATGTTGGGCTCCTTTTGTCACCATTCGTCGTTGACGGCGGGGAACTGTGCGTATGGGTCAGACTGGTTGGTGTTTCCCCAGTTTGCGGCCTGTTGCTGTGGGATGGGCTGCTGTGGGATGGACTGCTGTGCCCTGGCTTTCTTTAGGACCATGGTGATGGTCGCGTAGTTGATGGTGAAGTCGGTGCGAGGCTGCCCGTTGCGGTCGGTTCCGGCGGACCATTTCAGGTCGCCTTCGACGCGTACCGGGGTGCCTTTGTGGAGTTCCTGGAGGTATGTGGCGGCGAGTCGCTGGTCGTATTCGAAGATGGTGGCGAACATGGTGTCGTGGTCGACCCACTGCTGGGTCTGCTTGTCTTTGTGGCTGCCGTTGGCGGCTACTCGGATGAGGAGGTATGGGGTGCCGTTCTTGGATTGTTTTTGTTCCGGGTCGGCTACGAGGCGGGCGGAGGGGAGGATGATGTGCGGGTCGTTCATTTGATTGCCTTTCTTTGGTCAGTGGGTGGCTGTTTCTAGTGCTTTGGTTAGACGGGTTTCGCCGAGTCGCGTGTGTAGCAGTGCCAGGCCCTTGCGGGTGATTTTGACGGTCGGGGCGAATGCGAAGGTGCTGCCGTCCTTATGCCGTCCGTGTGATTTTGACTCTACCATGGCCAGGTGACCGGCTTTCACGCGTTCCGAAGCCGCCCACCATGTTCCGGCGTGTCGGTATATCCAATCGTGTTGGCTGAGCCATTCGCGTAGTTCCTTCTCTCCGATTGGGGTGCCGGAGTTGGAGAGGAGTTTCGCCGCGTCCCTGACCAGTATGGTGTCTGGCACGTTGGTGAAGTCATCCAATGCCTTCGCTTTGGGCTCCAGTTCCTTGACGTGGTTTTCGGCTTCGATTCGCTTGGCTCGTTCATTTTTCAGGTCGGTGAGCAGTCTGATACCGAAGTCCGGGTCGGCGAGTATCTGGTCGATGGTGGTTTCGGTGGCGTAGATGCCATGTTTGCGGATGGTCGGCAGCACCTCATGAGTTACCCAACGTTGGAAGGTCTTGGCTTCCGGCTTGCGGGAGCGCATGATGAGCTTATACAGGCCGGGTTCACTGATGATGGTCTTGTTCGGGTTGCCGGGAATACCGTCGGAAATAACGACGGTATTCTTCTCGTCGTCATCAAGCTGAGAGATTGCGTCCCTGTTATTGCTGATTTCGAGGATGTCGCATACGTCTTTGGCTACGAACCATGGTTCGCCGGCCATGTCCGTTAGGGCACGCATCGTTGCGTTATTGAAATTGAACGTTTGGATTTCAGTGTTCATTTTGTTGCCTTTCTTTGCTTGGTGATGTTTAAGGGGTCGGTATTTCTCCGACCCCTTGAGTGGTTGGTTGGTTGGTTGGTTACCTGTCGGACGTGGACGGTTCCTTGTCGGGGATGACGTCCGGATCGAGGAAGTAGCATCGGCCGACCTTGACTGCGTGGAGTCGTCCTTCGCGGATGAAGCGGCGGACGGTCTGGATGTTGAGCTTCCAGCGGGAGGCGTATTCGGGGACTGTTACTGTGTAATCTTTAGCGTTCATAAGTCTTATTATATAACGGTTCGGGTTCTTGTACAACTCATTTCGTATCGGTGTGTCATTGGCATACGTGGAGCGGTTCGTAGGGTTTTGGGTATAAAAAAAGTGCTCAACCGGAGGAAAGGGGCGGGGAAACCGGTTGAGCACTTGTCTGAGGTAAGTCAGTACACAATGAGGGCAAGTACCAATATAGCGTCGTTTTTCTTGGATCGCAACCGACGTGTGCGGTGGCTTGTCGTCCGTTCGGCGTGTCGTGATGGCGAGCGTGATATTGTGAATACATCAAACAACGTAGGACATCAAAAACCTACCAACATTGAAAGGAACAGAAAATGACCGAGCAGAACACCAACCAGAACGAAGTCCAGCCGACCGCGCCGCAGCCGACGCCGCAGCCGATCATCATCAACAACGTAGTTGCGGACCAGCCGGACGACAAGGGCAAGAAGAAGGCCCCAGGCTTCATCAAGGTGTGCGTATACAGCTTCCTTACTTGCGGCATCTACTTCTTTTACTGGCTCGTCAAGAGCCTGAACGGAGGATACCGTAAGCGCTGACGCAAGCACTAAAAGAAAAACAATACCCACCCGGGTTAGTAACCGGGTGGGTATTATGTTATCCAATGAAAGGCAGTCGAAAAGGGAAACCAAAAAAAACTTTCCGACATAGACGATCATACCACAAAAGGAGAAGACAAATGGAAATCATGCTGGACAACGGCGCATACATGCCGTCACGAGGCCACGGCACCGATGCCGGACTGGACCTACGCACGCCGAAAGCCGTAACCATACCGGCCTACGGAAGCGCGATAGTCGATACGGGCGTGCACGTGGCGTTGCCTAGCGGGTGCGCCGGACTGCTCGTCAGCAAGAGCGGCCTCAACGTCAGGCACGACATCACGAGCACCGGACTCATCGACGAAGGCTATACGGGCAGCATCGTGGTCAAGCTCTACAATCACGGCGGCGGGGATTACCAGCTTGCGGCCGGAGACAAGATCACGCAGCTGGTTGTGATCCCGGTGGTCTGCGAATCATTGGAACAGGTTTCCGCGTTCAATGCGACGGAACGTGGCGACAACGGTTTCGGAAGTACGGGGAGGTAAGCCATGTGGGGCGGACGGAGCAAATACCGGGCGAAGAAAACCGTCGTGGATGGTATCACCTTTGACTCGCGTAAGGAGGCCGACAGGTATCTCGTCCTCAAGAGCATGGAAGAGGACGGTAGCATCGAGAACCTTCGCCGACAGGTGCGTTATGAGCTCGTGCCGGCCTTCGACGTGGACGGCAAGCATTACCGGCCCGTCTTCTACGTGGCCGACTTCGTCTACCGTGAGGATGGCAAGGAGATCGTCGAGGATGTAAAAGGCGTGAGGACCGACGTGTACAGGCTCAAGAGCAAGCTCTTCGCACGACGGTACGGCGTGAGCATCATGGAGACGTGACGGTCTGGGAACAGGCATGGCCCCGGTTGGGTTTGGGAAGAGATTCCCGGACTGGCCGGGGCCTTTTCTGTCATTGCCGATGGTCCGTGTTCGACCAGTGGCATATACCCCCATCGGGGCCTTCGGGCAGTCCCCCCGTACGAGTATTCACCCACTGTAACCTTTATAGCGATCACTGTAAAATCTACAGCACCCCACTGTAATTTTTACAACGGGGTGCGCTGTAAAATTTACAACTCATAATATAGATCTAGATACTCTAGGAGAGATACTCTAGTAGATACTCTAAAGAGAGAGAAAGAAAGATTAATCTTTCTTTCCAAAGAGAGAGAAACCGAAGCCAATCTCCGATGCTTAGCCTTGAAGTCTTCAATGAGCGTGGCATGGAGCCATGGAGTCTGACCTGATGATTTCAGAGCTTCTTCCATGGCGCTAAGCATCGAGGAGGATACTGGCTTGGTCTCGATGTTGCCATTCTGGCCTTGGCCTCGGCACTCGGATGGTTAGGGCATGGAGGAGAGTTGGTCCGTGCTTGGCTTGGGTGGGCCTCTCGCGGCTTGGTGTTCTCGATGCTTTTCGGTGCTTTTTGATGCTGGAACGTCGCTTTCTTGCGTAAAGGCCTTTCTGACGGGCTGTCGTAGGTTGGTCCTGACGAGTTATCGGGTTTGCCGTGTAAATCGGTCTGAGGGGCCTTTATATGCGTTCTGGAGGCATGTGCGGTGAAAAGCGTGTGGGAGGAATGCTATGACGTTCCCCCCTCTGACGTGTGACGACGTAAAAGAAAACCCCATCACAGCACGGTGTGCTATGATGGGGCTTGTAAAAACAACGTAAATCCAGTCTACCATACGTATATACCAATCATATACAAGCTGGGTGCGGAGGCACGACAACTCCCTGGCTATACCCCTTTGCTTGAGGTTATTGGGGCGACCACTAACAGTTGGTTGATACTCACGTTAGAGGTGCGAAGTTCAACCGACCCTTCAGACAGCAGTGGAATAACCGGGGTGCCGACACTGCTACTTCAACAAAGATGTAACGCGATCTGATGGGGTATGCCGCACCAGTGGTAGTAATGCACCACTCTTATGACCGACGCCGTTGCGACCGACCGACCGACGGAAACAGTCAACAAGCCTTAACCTGAAAAAATCGCTTAAACTTTCAGCTCTTAAGGCTTACTCTCTCTACCAGAGCTCGCTCCCTCCCTCAAGAAACTTTCCATGGTGAGGGGTTGGGTGGTGTCGAGGGTTGGGAGGTGAGGGTACGGGACGTGCCTGGTTGGCTTGACCTTCGATGTTTCGTGGTATACTTGAGGTAAACGTCAACAGTAAGAAAGGATCACATAATGAGCGTTTACGATCGAATCAACGATAGTCTCGTCGAACGGTACGGAGTCCACTTCAGTGAGGAAGGTGAAGAGAAGTCACGCAAGTTTTTCTCCGGCCTATGCTTGAAGTTCGGTGATGAGGAAGTCCTCGAGGCTTGGGATACCGCATGCAAGCGTTATGATAATCCGGTGACCGCGCTTTCGAAGCTTGGTGGCATCCTCTATAATCGGAGCCTCTTCAGCTCGTTCATCGAGGAGGCCTGATTTTGAAGGATCTCCCGCCCGTATCCAAACTAGTCGAGAAACTGGGGTTGGGCACGACGTCCGTCTACGTCCAGCTTTACGACCTTTACCGGAAGCAGAGGAGGCGACAGGGCCATTTTCATGACGGACGTTATTGGGTTCGGATGCCCTACGAGGATTTCCCCAGGATGTTCCCGGAGTTGTCTTCGGACGCCGTTTGCGAGGCTCTTGGAAGGCTTGAGGATAAGGGTCTGCTCAGAATGGTCCATTACGGCCGTCTCAGCTGGTATGTGATATCCCGAAAAGCATCGGCGTGTCGTCCAAAAAACGTGTTATACTAAAGACATACGCCATTTCAAGTGCCCACCGCTTGAGTGGAGCAAATAACTTGGAATGGTACGAATCCCATTGATTGCCACCGGGTGGGCCGGTAGCAGTCGGTGGGATTCACTTTTACTACGAGGTAAACATCATGTCAGCCGTCAAGGACACCAACTTCGTCGCAATCCAAGGATGGATGCGCACCAAACTCAACCTCAAAGGCAACGAGCTACTCATCTACGCGCTCATCTACGGCTTCTCACAGGACGGAAACTCGAAATTCTCCGGCACCAGACGATATATCGCGGAATGGTGCGGATGCTCCATGAAGACAGTCGACAATACCATCGCATCACTCCTCGTCAAGAAACTCATCGTCAAGCATGAAAAATACGTGAACGGAATCCGCATGTGCGACTACACTGCCGTTCCCCCGGAAATCGCCGCACGACAGAACGACACGCAAGCCCCCACCAACACGCAAACCCATACCGAGTCCACGACTGAACACAACACCACCGAACCCCAACCGCTCCTCGACGAGCCGCAAGCACCCGCACAGCCAAAGAAGCCAGACCCCACCGAAGAAGTCGTAAACCATCTGAACCACAGGCTCGGAACGCAGTACAAGCCAACGACGCAAGCCACGCGCAAACTCATCAAAGCCCGTATCAAAGAAGGCTTCACCGTCGAAGACATGAAACTGGTCATCGACAAGAAGGCCACGGAATGGGTCGGCAACCCGAAAATGGCCCGATTCCTCCGCCCGGACATCCTCTTCGGCAACAAGTTCGAAGGCTACCTCAACGCCAAGGCAGCACCGCAAAACAACTGGAACAACAGCTCCAACCACCAGTCAGCCTATTGCCCCCCAATGGCGGACGACGAGGCCCCCAGCTGCTCCGTCGGATGGTGAAACGCAGCCGACAACCACACGCAAGCAAAAACCGAAACACCATGAAACAAGCCACGACACGCCGACAACACAATGCCGGCAACACGTAAGATAACATTGTTATAGGGAACAGAAAGGAGCCACAATGAAAACCAACATCATCGAAAACATGGCCCACGAAGCAAGCCGAGACAGCCACTACGAAAAAGGCGACTACCTCAACGAAGACGGCCTACTCATGTGCGGCAAATGCCACACACCAAAACAATGCCGCTTCATCGCAACATGGGACGGCAAGGAAAAGAAACCGTACACTCGCTGCGTCTGCGAACAAGAACGCCATGAAGCCGAAGAACAGGCACGACAGGCACAAAACCTCCGCATCGAAATAAACCGACTCCGCAAACTAGGCTTCCCCGACAGCGAAATGGCCAACTGGACATTCAACACCGACGACGGAACAAACAAAACAGCCTCAGACGTCGCACACCGATACGTCGACAACTTCGCCGAAATGAAGAAACACGGCAAAGGACTACTGTTCCACGGCCCCGTAGGCACTGGCAAAACGTTCCTCGCGGCATGCATCGCCAACGAACTCATCAACCAAGGCCGTCCATGCCTCGTAACCAACTTCGCTCGGATCACAAACACCCTTCAAGGAATGTTCGACGGCAAGCAGCGTTACCTCGACGACTTAAACCGGCTGGACCTACTCGTCATCGACGATCTAAGTGCGGAACGCGACACATCCTATATGAACGAAATGATCTTCAACATCATCGACTCTCGATACCGGAGCGGAAAACCACTCATCATCACGACCAACCTCTCAAAAGAAGAGCTGATAAATCAGCCAAACACCGACAAACAGCGCATCTACAGCCGCCTAGTCGAAATGTGCTTCCCCGTTGAAGTCAAAAACGTGGACAGGCGGAAAAAGAAGGCTCAAGAAGATTCGGCGGACCTGAGAAGACTCCTTAACCTATAAGACAGGACAAGGCGACACGTATGAAAAGCGTGCCGCCTTTTTTCATACCCCTCGGCGTGTCACATCTCGATTGTGGGTACAGTGATAGATATCGGGTAAGGAAAACACCAAGCCACCAAACAGAAAAGGAAACCAAAATGAGCCACAAGGACAACACCCGAGACCTATTCAGCGTCCTCAACGGATGCCTACCCAACGAATACGGCGTAATACTCCTTAATAACCACAGTGGGACCTACGGCATCCTAATCGTCAAAGAAGACTCCGACTACATCATGCAAATCGCCACAAACGAACACGACGACACGTGCACCGTGCTCGTATGGGTCGACGGCGACGATCCCGACACAGACAGCGAAGCATACCAGTGGGACCTTGACTCACCGGACGTCACCCTCAACACCATCCTCGCCGACATCAGAAACCGCCTCTAACCAACACACGCCACAAAAAGAAAGGAATCAAAAATGAGCTCCAACACAACCAAAAGGGACATCCGTCACGAAATGGCCGACGTAATCGCCCTACTCGGAAGCGAATACATGGTAACCAACGTCGAATGCGACCCCGGCGACACCGCAATAAAAATCACAAAACAAAACAACGGCAAAACCATGTACATCATCGCCTACAGCAATCCACGCGACACCGAAATACAGGTATACGGCGAAGACGACTCACTGACCATCTACAACATCTTCAACGACGGATCCCTAAACGATTCCACCCCAGAAGACATCGCCGACTACATCATCAAAACCCTCTAAAAAGAAAAGAAAACGACATGCCCAAAAGAAAAGAACAGGAACCAATCGACCTCAACGACGCCGGCCTGATGGACTGGATCAACGAAATGCGCAACAGACAACTATCAGCCGACGAACGTCGCAAAATCAGCGACTACCGCTACTACCACGGACACAAAGAGAAAATAGCCGAAGCAAACCGCAAATGGAGAACGGAACACGCCGAACACTACGCGGAAAAACAGAAAGAATACCACAGCAAGCCCTCCACGCTGAAAAAGAAACGCGAAGCCGCACGAATCCGATACCACACCGACCCAGAATGGAGAGAAGCAATGCTCGCCAGACAAAGAGCACGCTACCACGCCATGACACCGGAACAAAAAGCCGAATACATCCGGAAACAAAACGAACGAGCCCGCATCCGACGAGCCAAAGCCAAAGCCGCAAAAGAAGCAAAGGAAAACAAATGACCGACACCGTCAACCATCCAGCCCACTACACCGGCCGCGGCATCGGCTACGAATGTATCGACATCACACAACACCAAAACTTCTGCACAGGCAACGCCATCAAATACCTATGGCGATACCAAGTCAAAGGAAAACCCCTTGAAGATCTGGAAAAAGCGCGATGGTACACACACAGGGCAATGAAAAGGCAAGAGACCATCGACATGGAAGACCGCCACTGCGGAATCATCCTACGCAGACTCATCGAAACCACGAGCGGATACGAATCCGCAGCCTGGTATGGACTACTGAAAAACGAATGGCCTATCGTGCTGAGCTCTCTCGACGCGATGCTGGAAAGGACGGAAAATGACACACAAACTCTATGATGTCAGCATGGAACAGGTCATGGCCGAACATTACCTCTTCGATCTAGGATATCCGGTCGCCAAAGTAAGCGAAATCCTCGATATGGACGAAGCGTACGTCAGGGACGTCTACGAAGCCCGAACAAGACTAACCATCCCGCAAAGGAGCGATAAATGAGGAGAACGACGAAAAACCAGGTCATCAAATGGTATGAGGCCGGCTTGACCGTCGACGAATTCGCGCCGCTCATACCCCAGTGCTGCCGACAGGAAATCGAGGCCGTCATCAAAGAATACAGGAAAGAGAATGAATGGAAACGGCTGACTGGTGGCTCACGTTCCTGATGATCGCACTAACGATACTCATTGCCTACAGGGGACGATAAGAGCAAGAAACCGACGGTTTACGGCGTGTCGAACTAACACGGCACGCCTTTTATGATATATTAGACATATCAAGCAAGGCGCTTGACAAACACAACAAAGGAACAACAAATGAACACCATCACCACCGACGAAGTCAAAACCATGATGCACACCATCGACGTCCGCCTCGACCAGAAAAGCCACTACGACACCGACCACACACCAAAAGGCACCATCTACCACGTCGGCGACCACAAATACGTCACACTCGACGACTACTCCCAAGCCTTCGAAGACTACGAATGGGACCACAGCGGCGCAGAATGGGCATGCTACCTATACACACTCACCAAAAACAATCCGGAACGCATCGACTTCTACACACAGGCATACAACCTCGGCGGAATGGAAACACTCGAAACCATCTACAACAACGTAACCGAATCAACACCAATGACCGTCATCTACCCGATCTACAAGCACTAACCCACACACCAAAAGGAGTCACGAATGGAAAACAGCAGCCTCAACCGCAAATTCGCCGAAGTCCTCAACGAAGTCCCGAACTTCTGCACCGACGAAACCGCCAACGCCGGAAGCCGCACCTACAAATACCTCAACCTCGCCACCCTCCTCAAGAACATCAAGCCGATCTTCGCAAAGCACGGACTCGCGTTCACCCAAAAAGTGACCTTCGACGGCCCAGGAGACGGACGCCAGATCCTCGGCACCATCGAAACCATCATCTTCGACGACACCGACCAAATGACGGTCTGCGAATACCCCTTCTTCGTCACCGGAGACCCACAACAGGTCGGAAGCGCCATCACCTACGCACGCCGCTACAGCCTCACCACCATCCTCGGCATCTTCCCCGACAAGGACGACGACGGAAGCTACGCAAAACAGCAATACAACACCGCCGACAAGCCGATAGGAGCAGACCAGTACGCCACACTCGTCAAAGCCATGGACGCACACCACCTCCCAACCGAAGCACGCGGCGAATTCATCTCAGGTACACTCAACCGGCCCGTCAAAGGCTGGAGAGGAATCACCCAAGCAGACCTGACCAAACTCATGGACGCCATCAACAGAATGTGACACAAGACCCCGGCACACCACCGGGGTCTTTTCCGTACCGGAAACACGACACGCCGTATGCCATCTGATCACACACGAGAGATATAATAAAGATATCAGCTTCAAGAAAGGACTGACAATGAAAATCATCAACATCTCACAAGCCAACAACACCAACGCATGGCTCCAAGAACGCCTAGGCCGCATCACCGGCACCAAAAGCGGCAACCTAGCCATGAGCCACTACCCACAAACCGACGTCAAAAAACTCACTAAATACCGGAACAAAGCACTCGAACAATCAAAAACCGCGAAAACACAAGCAGAATCCAACAAATACTTCCAAAAAGCACAAGACTACGACACACGAATCCTCGAAGCCGAAGCCAAAAACAAACGACTCAAAGTCAACATCGACTTCTGGAAATTCCTAGCCGAAACCATGGCGGAACAACCCGACGGAGAAAACCCTATGGCACGCGGACACAGACTCGAACCCGAAAACATCCAACTCACCCTCCAACAACTCGGATACCGACAGGAGGATTGCATCACCGACTGCGGCATCTGGGAAAGCGACGAAGACCCAAGACTCGCATGCAGCCCAGACGCCTACCAAGCATCCGAAAACCCAACATGGGCCATCGAATGCAAAAGCCTCGGAAGCGCCTACCACCTCCAAGCCGTCATCCCCTGGATGATCCACTCACAATACATCCGCCAACACACCCTCCCAGACAACATCGCCGACATGGCCGCACAAGTCCTCCCCGCAGAAACCACAAGCCCCAAAGCCACCGGCATGAGCTTCATCCCCGACACATACCAAGCCCAAGTCCTCCAATACTTCGTCGTTTGCGACACACTCGAAACCCTCTACTTCAGCATGTACGATCCACGAGTCTACGGAGACGCACGACACCAAATCATCCCAATCCACAGAAAGGACATCAAACCACTCATCGCCAACCACAAACGCAAACAACTCAACACCCTTCACATCATCAACACCATCACCGAAACAACAGGAGCATCATTCTAATGACAATCGACACCCTCACCAAAAGCACTGATATATACGTACTCTTCGACGGCTGCCACACATGCCATCCAGACTCAACCAAATACCTAAACGAATGCCGGACACAAGCACAGCAAACACGACGACGATTACACATCATCCCATCCGGCAGCCCGACCGCCACACTAATGAGAACCATCGCCCAAAACCAAGGACAACCCCTCGAATACCCGATGATACTCACGGACGGCATCATCCAATACAATCCACAGAACATCACCGAAAGGAACCCCCAATGAAAACAGCATGGTGGACCGCAGTCATCACCGCCGGCCTCACAGCCGGATACGCCACCACGGTAACGCAACTATCCCCAGGCCCCGGCTATGTCTTCTCCAAACTCAGAAAACACCTCACAGCCAAAACCGAAAACACAACCAACAGCCTGACCGCCAGCCTAGGAGAACTCGCCTACTGCGGATGGTGCCTCAGCCCATACCTGACCCTACCGGCATGGACAACAACCGCAAAAGCCTTCCACATCCGCTTCGGCATCAAATGGCTAATCGGACTAGCCACAGCAGCAAGCATCGCCGCCTATTACCGGCATCAAGCAGAAAGCAGACTCTAATGCACAGCACCCCACAAATCCATGTAATCGTAATCCTCCACGCCGTCCAAAAACCAATCACCCAGGAACAGTTGACGCAAATAGCAGAAGACTTCCGATACCGGGACACGCCCCAAAGCCTGAGAAGCCGCATGGTCGAACTAGAACGAGCGGGATACGTCCACCGCGTAGACAGAAACGGCACCAGCGAACGAAAAAGGCCATGCTGGCGATGGCAACTCACCAAGAAAGGCGAGGAACTCATGGAGGAAATCCTCGACACCACAACACCAACTGAAAGGAAATAAGGAAAACCATGGAAAAGACACTCTGCACCATCACCATCGG
>ENA-OXTU01000143-OXTU01000143.1-human-gut-metagenome-genome-assembly--contig:-NODE-143-length-28441-cov-22.452371_pt1 | contig 28441 bp, 25 predicted proteins | sample MGYA00249344_ERZ652650 | MGnify/ENA primary metagenome ERZ652650 (study PRJEB26925, sample SAMN05826532) | human gut metagenome | biome: ENVO:2100002; feature: ENVO:00000062; material: ENVO:00002003...
CTATCCTCTTCGTCGGCAGCGTCAGATGTGTATAAGAGACAGGGCTGATGGCGTTGAAGTTGCCCATCTGGTCGTCCAGTTCCCGCAGCACGGTGCCGGACTGGTAAAAGCTCAAGAATATCTGCCCCGCCAGCGCCAGAAAAAACGCTGCCAGGCAAAGACTGATCTGCCCTTTCAGGGTCATCCTGCGCCCCACGCACCCATCCTCCTTCTCTGTGATATTCTGCCGCGCATCTTCCGCCTTATCCGGCCTGTCCGCCGTCAGAGCGAAAGCTCCATAAACTTTCTTTTTCGTCCTATTTTAGCACATTTTAGGGTATCTGCGCAATATCATCCTTGATTGTTGGAAAATAATATGGTACTATGACCAAAAAGGAGGGTATTTTTATGTCTCAGCCGATCTCCGTTTCCGTCCAGATGGATGCTGCATCCTTCCACGATTTTGCCGCCTTTGACCTGCTGCGCCACCACAAGGCGTGGCACCGGCCTCTGATGTTCACGGCCATTTTGCTGGTGTCTGCCGGCTTCTGCCTGTCGCAGGTGGGCCAGAAAGACGGCGCAGCTCTGCTCACGGTGGTGCTGGCCGTGGTGGCGCTGGGCGTGCCGGCCGTCTACTTCTGGACATTCTTCCACTCCCTGAGCCTCCAAATCAAAAAGATGGGCCTGCCCCGCCCCTTCTACCGGCTGCTGCTGGACGATGAAGGACTGTCGGTCTGGATGGCCGGTGAGCAGGACAAGCCTGAGGCGAGCCGCAAGTATGCGTGGCACGATATGCATCTGGCCTACCGCACCCCCAACGCCATTTACCTCTATGTCCAGCAGAATCAGGCCTATCTGCTGAACGACAGCCTCGACGCCGCATGGAGCCTGCTGCAAGCCTTCCTCCCGGCAGAGCGCCTGCATGATATGCGATAAGAACGTCAAAAGCCCATCGCGCAGCTGTGCGATGGGCTTTTTTGCGTCAGCAAACAAAAACAGGCAGCGCCGTGGAAAGGAGGAGAAAGCGGCGCTGCCTGTGTATGAGAACTCCTAAACATTTGCGGCTGCTAGGAGGTTGTTGGTAGTCTGTCCGCCGCCGTGGCTATTGCCTCGCATAGGTGGGGGACAGTATTTTTTTAGGGGCGCGGCACCCGCTGCGGGGCTGCGCATGAATCCTGCCTGCATGGCATTTATGGAAAGTCAAAAGCCGGAGATGGGGGATCTCGTTCTTGTCTTCCCGACTGCACCTTTATTGTACCGGATAAAAATGGAGTTTCTTTGAGTTAGTTTTGAACAATCTGCAAACAAGATGTGGAAAGTCTGAGGGCTTTCTTTTCCGTTCTGCTTGACATTCGGCACAGAACGATGTATTGTTAAGTTTATTGTGAAATACCTATGAAATTCCTGCATTTTTGAGGGAGGAACCACTATGGCCGCAACGGCACAGCCGCAGCAGAAAAAGACCCTGCTCATGACCGAGGGCAGCATCTGGAAAAGCATCCTGCTCTTCTCGGTGCCGCTCATCCTGGGCAACCTGCTCCAGCAGCTTTACAACACCGCCGACTCCATCATCGTCGGCAACTTTCTGGGCAGCAACGCTCTGGCCGCTGTGGGTTCCAGCGGCTCACCCATCTACCTGCTCATCGGTTTCAGTCAGGGCGTGGCCGTCGGCGCCGGCGTCGTCGTGAGCCAGTACCTCGGCGCAAAAGATAAAAAGGAAACGCGCATCGCCGTCCACACCTCGCTGGCCATCGCGGTCATCCTCGGCCTCATCCTGACGGTGGGCGGCATCGCCGTCAGCCGCAGCCTGCTGATCTGGATGAACACCCCCGAAGAAGTCCTCGGCGACGCCGTGACTTACATGAAGCTCTACTTCGGCGGTGTGCTGTTCAGCGTCGTCTACAACATGGCAGCCGGCATCCTCAACGCGGCGGGCAACTCCCGCCGCTCGGTCATCTACCTCGCCTGCGCTTCCATCACCAACATCATCCTCGACCTCGTGCTCATCGCCGGGCTGAAGATGGGTGTGGCGGGTGCGGCCATCGCCACCGACATCAGCCAGCTCGTCTCCTGCGTGCTGAGCCTCCGCTTTCTGATGAAGGTGGACGCCGACTACAAGGTGGAGCTTTCCGCCATCCGGCCCGATCAGCGGATGACCTCCCGCATCATCCGCATCGGCCTTCCCACCGGCATCCAGAACATGGTCATCTCTTTCTCGAACGTGCTGGTGCAGTCCAGCGTCAACAGCTACGGTGCCGCCGCCATGGCAGGCTTTGCGGCCTATATGAAAATCGACGGCTTCAACATCCTGCCCGTCACCAGTTTCAGCATGGCTGCGACGACCTTCGTGGGCCAGAACTATGGCGCAGGCAACCTCAAACGAGTGAAGAATGGCATGTGGGTCACGCTGGGCATGGGCGTACTCTACACCCTCTGCACCGGTGCTCTGCTGCTGGCGTTCCAGAATCCCATCATGCACCTGTTCACCTCCGACGAGACGGTGGTGGCCTTCGGGTGCAGCGCCATGCACTACTTCTGCCCCTTCTACTTCCTGCTGGCCATCCTCCACGGCATGGCGGGCGCAGTGCGCGGCACTGGCCGCAGCGTGCCGCCGATGGTGGTGCTGCTCATCTCGCTCTGCCTCTTCCGTGTGGTGTGGATCCAGTTCGTCCTCCCCTTCTTTGCGGGCATCGAGGGCGTGTTCGTCCTCTACCCGGTGTCGTGGGCGCTGGGTGCCGTGCTGATGGCCCTCTACGCATGGAAAGGCAGCTGGATGACTTACGAGCATTCCTGACAGGAACCGGGAACCATTCCATTTTTCCATTCGCCTTTTGGGGACGTCTGTGGTATCTTATAGGTAAAAGAACCGCAAACCCGGTATCTCAGGAGGATTCATGCAGACAACAAAACCCGAAACCGCACAGCAGCGCCCCACCGGCGCACGAATGGCCCTGCTGATGCTTCTTTACTTTATCAAAATCGGCGCGTTCACCTTTGGCAGCGGATGGAGCATCATTGCCCAGATGGAGCGGGAGTTCGTGGACGAGCGCGGCTGGATGACCAAGAGCGATCTTCTGGAGCTCATCGCCGTGGGCAAGAGCCTGCCCGGCATCATGGTGGCGAACATCACTCTGCTCTTCGGCTATCAGATGGCCGGGGTGCTGGGCGGCATCTGCGCGGCCATCGGCCTGTGCATCCCCGCCGTCGTCACCCTTACCATCGTGACGGCCATCTACGACGCCATTAAAGATAACTACTGGGTCTGGTCGGCCCTCAAAGGCGTCCAGTGCGCCGTGGCCCCCATCATCGGCGGCGCGGCCATCTCCCTCGGCAAAGATGCTCTGACCAGCCCAATGCCCATCATCATCTGTGCCGTCGCCTTTGTGCTCTGTTACTTTACGTCCATCAGCAATCTGACGCTGGTGGTGGCCGGTGTGGTCATCGCGCTGGTCTGGATGGGGGTGAGCGAACATGGCCATGTTTGAGACCCTCGTTCAGCTCTTCGCCGCGTTTGCGAAGATCGGCTTCACCAGCTTCGGCGGCACCTCCATGATCCCCCTCATCATGGATGAAATGTCCTCCCACGGCTGGATGACGGACGCCGATTTGACGAACCTCATCGCCATCGCCGAGATGACCCCCGGCTCTCTGGGCGTCAATGCCGCCACCTTTGCAGGCACCAAGACCGCCGGGATGCCGGGCGGCGTCTTCGCGGTCCTGGGCGTCCTCAGCCCCACCCTGACGCTGACGCTTCTGGCGGCGGCGTTCTTCCAGAAGTTCCGCACCAGCAAGGTGATGAGCTACATCATGAAAATCGTCAAGCCTGTCTGCATCGGCATGGTGCTGGGTGTTCTGGTGGGCCTCTGCCGCCAGACCTACATCACCGAGGCAGGCGGCATCAGTCTGCCGGGCATCGCCATCGGCATCCTCTGCTTTGTGCTGCTCCAGAAATTCAAGCTCAGTGTGCCGAAGGTCATCGGCATCGCGGCGGTGCTGGGGCTGGTGTGCTTCGGGGTGTTTTAACCTCTCAGTCTCGCTCCGCTCGACAGGGCCGGGTTGCGGCACCCAGCATCCGCTGCGCTTCGCTTGCGTCTTGCTGGCCGCTGCCCCAACAGCTCCTCCCTGTTTCCGTCACTGGCGGCGGTCGTCGCCGTTGCCCCTAGTAGGGGGAGCCTCTGGCGTGTCGGTCAAATCCATCCTATCGCAAGTCAAGAAAATAACGCAATATGATAACAGCATATTTGCGATATGCAATTCAACGCTGTTGCTGTTGCATTAAAAAGTTGAATTGCTATAAACGAGCAAAGCTCAATCTTTCAGAAGCAATAGTGCCCTGCTACAGCGGGCAGCAGCGGCTTGACGAGATAACTTGTCCAGCAGCCGCTGCCCCCGCAAGCAGGGCACGGTATTTTGCGCCATATTCAGCTTTCAGCAGTCAGTACAAAGCGGCCCGGCCTGCCAAAGCCTCCCCTCGATAGGGGAGGTGGCATCGCGCCAGCGATGACGGAGAGGTTTATTATTTTACCGCCAGCGGCGACGGCCTTATACTCACTTCTCCGTGGCAGAGCGCCTCGGTGCGGCCCCCTTCCCGCTGCACGATGAGCCGCCCGGCGTCGTCGATGGCCACCGCCTTTGCGGCGTAGCTCTCCGTCCCGGTGCAGACCGTGACCCAGTGGCCCGGCACAAAGCACCGGGCGCGGTACTCGTCCAGACAGTCGAAGGCCGGGCAGAGACCCAGCAGTTCCCGGGCGATGGCCCCAGCCAGTGCCGCCCGGCTCACCGGTGCAGGCCCGCCGGGGTAGAGACTGCCCGCGATGGGCCGCAGCTCCTCGGGCCAGTCCTCCGGGCGGGAGGTCAGGTTCAGGCCGATGCCCACCACCAGCCATTCCAGCTGGCCGCTCTCGATGTCGGCCCCGGCTTCCGTCAGGATACCGCAGACCTTCTTGCCGTTATAATAGAGGTCGTTGACCCACTTGATGCCCAAGTCCAGCCCGCAGAGCCGCTTCACAGCCCGGCAGACGGCCACCGCCGCGCTGACGGTAACGGCCTGCGCCTCGGTCATGGGCAGGCCGGGCCGCAGCACCAGCGAGAGATAAATGCCTTTCCCCGCTGGGCTCTCGAACCGCCGCCCCAGCCGGCCCCGGCCTGCCGTCTGCTGACTTGTCAGCACCATCGTGCCGTGGGGCGTACCCTCGAGGGCCAGCGTCTTGGCCGTGCGGTTAGAACTTTCCAGCTTGTCGTAGAGGTAGATGGGGGCGTCGTACTCCCCCACCGCCTCGGCGCAGAAGGGGTCGCCGCCCGCCAGCCGATAGCCCCGCCGGGGGGCGGCTTCCAGCGCATAGCCCTGAGCCGCCAGTGCGGCCGCAGCCTTATGGACAGCAGCGCGGCTCACACCCAGCTGCTGCGCCAGCTGCTGGCCGGAGATGCATTCGCCCTGGGCGGCGGAGAGCGCCGCCAGAAGTGCCTGTTTTGTGGCAGAGGCCATCGTGTTTTCTCCTTTGTGAGGTTTGATAAGGCCATTTTACCACATTTTCAAAATTTTTCCCACGATTTTGCAGGTTTTGGCCCCGCTGGTTCGTATAGATAGACAGAGCACTTGAAATGCCGGGCAGAAAGGAGGCGGAGAGCAGCCATTGAATGCACTGGAATTTGACAGGCTGGTACAGAAGTACCAGTCCCTCGTCTACACCATCTGCCGTCAGCTGGTGGCAGATGAGGGCTATGCGCAGGATCTGACGCAGGAAACTTTTCTCTCTGCATGGCGAAGCATGAACCGCTGTCCTGCCGGATACGAAAAGCAATGGCTGGCCCGCATCGCCTCCAACAAAGCCAAGGATTACTTACGCAGCGCCTGGGCGCGCCGGGTGAACACCCCCGGCGACGATGTACTTGCACTTGAGGGCGCACCGCCCGGCAGCGAGCCGGAAGCGCAGGTGCTGGAAGCTCTGGGCGAAGAGGAGCTGACGCAGCGCATCCTCGCTCTGCGGGAACCCTACAAGACGCCCTGCCGCCTCATGCTGCTGGAACAGCACACCGCCGCCGAAGCCGCCCGGCTCTGCGGCAGGCCCCAGAAAACAGTGGAGGCGCAGGTCTTCCGGGCAAAAAAGATGCTGGCCGCGCAGCTGAGCGCCGCCGGAAAGGAGGGCTTTTAAGATGGAATTATTCCGTGAAGACGGCTGTCTGAGCGACGAAGGGCTGCACGCCCTCACCGCCGGGCAGCTGGACGAGCTGGGACGGCTGGAAGCCGCCGAACATCTCGCCTACTGCGACAAATGCACCGACCGTTACACCGCACTTCTGACCGCCGACGCCCTCGCCGACCCGCCCCGGGATGTCCGCCGTACCGTGATGAGCACCATCTGGGTTCGGCTGATGCAGAGCACCTATGGCCGGGCTGCGGTGGCGGGCGTCGCCGCCGTGTTGGCGCTGACCATGTGGCGTACCGGAGCGCTGACCTTCGTCACCGACCACGGCAGCGATCTGCAGGCTCTCCTGCCCACAGTCCAGGTCACCCTGCCGGAAAAACAGCCCCCGAAGATTCTGCCCGAAAAGCTGGGCAGGCCCGTGACTTCCCGCCCCGGCGAGAACATCTATACCCGCGTTTCCTCTGTGCTGGAAAGCCTGCTGAACGCGGCAGAAAACATAAAATCATAAAACAAGGAGATCGTTATGCTGAAAAACGGATTTTTGACCTTCTGCTGCGCGTTTATCCCCGGCGCAGGCCAGATGTATCAGGGTTACATGAAGCGGGGCCTCTCCCTCATCCTCACGGCCTGCCTCATCGGGATGGTGAGCTCACTGCTCAACCCGGTGCTGCTCCTGCTGGTGGTGGTGTGGATGTACAGCTTCTTTGACACCTTCAACCTCCGGGCGCAGATCATCGCGGACACCGCGCCGGAGGACGACTACCTCATCCACTTCGACCCCCGCGACAAGCGGCTGGCCCGAGCTCTGCTGGACAGCCACAAGCTGGTGGGCTGGCTGCTCATCGCCTTCGGTGCGCTCATCGCCTACCAGAACCTCATCATGAACACTCTCGGCGACCTCGTCTACCGCTGGGGCCACTCCTCCCCCGTTTTCCGCGCCCTCTATCTCGTCATGGACAGCCTGCCGGATGTGGTGGTCTGTGTGGTCCTCATCGTTTGCGGCGTCTGGCTGGTGAAAGGCCCCCATCCGGCCAAAAAGCCGGATGCTTCCAAGGATGTCCCCGAGGATGCCGATTTCTGCGAGTATCACGCCGACGAGGCCGCGCAGCCGGAGAACGCTCCTCTGCTCTCCGGCCCGGTGGTGAACGAAAACGAGGTGACGGACGATGACTTCGACCACGAACACGACGAATAAGCCGCTCCGCCGAGTCGGCACCCTGACGCTGGGCGTCTGCCTCATCGCGGCGGGCACGCTCTTCCTGCTGGCCCGCTTCCTGCCCGGCCTGCCGTGGCTGGTCATCTGGCAGGTGCTACCGGCGGCGGGGCTCATCCTGCTGGGGTGCGAGGTACTCTACTACTCGGCCCGGCCCGGCGCATGCCGGTGCGACTTCGGCTCGGTGGTGCTCTGCCTGCTGATGATGGGTGGGTGCTTCGGCGTCTCGACCCTTATGCTGCTGGCCCAGATGCTGGGCCGCGGCTGCACCATCCACCTGTGAACACAAGAAAGCCTGTGCAGCCTCCCGCCCCGGGAGCGTCTGCACAGGCTTTTTCGTTTGAAGAGAGAGGCTTACTGTACGCCGGTCAGCTCAGCCAGCTTGTGGTAGATCTCGGTGTTGTCGAAGACGCCGCGGAACTTCTCCGCGCCAGCGCCCAGCGCATAGATATTGACCATCGCGCCGGTGTGGGCATAGGTGGTGTGGTCCATGCCGGACTTGTGGTTGATGGTGTGGCAGATGGCCATGCTGAAGGGGATGTAGGTGCCGTACAGCTCATAATCCTGCTGGCTCATCTCCTTCTGGGAGGCAGCGCCGACTTCCAGCGTCCGCTCGTAGGCTTTGCGCAGATTCTCCACCTCGTAGTCGGTCAGCAGCAGCTTGCCTGCACTGGCAGCATCGGGGTCGGTGGGCAGGGTCAGGCCGAAGTTTGCCTTCACGTCGGCCATGGCGGCCTCGAAGGGAGTCTTGTTGGCGATGTAGCCCTTCACATAGGTGGAGTCGAACTTGGCGTAAGACATCTTCTGGTGGGTGAGGTTGGTCAGGAAGGTGTCGTAGTTGGTGGTCTTGTAGCCGATGGCCATGCCGCCCGTCTCGTGGTCTGCGGTGACGAGGATGAGGGTGTCGTTGGGGTGGGCGTTGTAGAAGTCCACAGCGGCCTGCACGGCGTTGCTCATCTCCAGCACATCGTGGATGGAAGCGGCGGCATCGTTGGCATGGCAGGCCCAGTCGATCTTGCCGGACTCGGTCATCAGGAAGAAGCCCTTCTTGTTGTCCAGCAGCTCGATGCCCTTCCTGACGTAGTCGGTCAGCTGCCACTCTCCTGCGGCGGCGTCCATGGCGTAGTTCATGGACTTGCCGTCGGCCAGTGCCTCGGCGATGACGAGGGTCTTGCCTGCACCAGCCTTGAGGGCGGCGGCGTCTGCCTGACGGGTGACGACGTTGTAGCCGTTCTGAGCAGCAATCTCGTGGTTGTTGGGGCCGGTGCCGTCGCCGTTCACCTTCTGGAACTCGCCGCCTGCGAAATACTCGAAGCCGGAGACGGCCAGCTCCTTGCCGATGGCGTAGTAGTTCTTGCGGGTCTTCTGATGTGCATAGAAGGCAGCGGGGGTGGCGTGGTCGATGTTGACAGAGGAGACGACGCCCACCTTGTAGTTCTTCTGGGCGTGGAGTTTTTCGGCGATGGTCTCATACGGCACATCGCGGGTCCACGGGCACATATTGATGACGCCGCTCTCGGTCTTGTGGCCGGTGGCGATGGAAGTGGCAGTGGAAGCGGAGTCGGGGCAGAAAGAAGTGCTGTCGTAGGTGGTCACGCTGCCCACCTCAGGGAACTGGGTGAAGCTCAGCTCGCCCTCGACGACAGCGCCGTTGTTCTCCACCGTACCCTTATAGAATCGGGCGGACTGTATCTGGGCCGTACCCATGCCGTCGCCGATGAAGAGGAAGACATACTTGGGTTTGCCGCCGAACACGCCCAGCAGTCCGTTCTCTTCCTCTGCTGCGTTGGCGGCATTGGGGGCAGCGGCGTTGGCAGCGGCAGGCGCTGCGGCCAGCATACCGGCGGCGGATGCAAAGGCACCGGCCTTCAAAAAGCTGCGGCGGGATATTTTATTCTCTTTCATGCGAAAGTCCTCTCTTTCCATGAGCCTCATGGCTCCTTCTCTCTTTTTCCATTTACCGGGAACGGCCTTATTCTACCGCCGCAGCCGCCCGGCCCGAAACCATGCGGACGCAAAATCGGCGTAAAACCCCGGCGGCGGCTTTGGGCCGTCTGTAAAAAAGAAGACTTCTGCTGCGCAAAAAGCGCCCCTCCGGTAAAACGGAGGGGCGCTTTTGTATGTTACAGGTCAATTATGCGTTGAACTTTTCCTCGTCCAGCAGACCCTCGCTCTTGGCCACGCAGATGCTGGCGACAGCGTCGCCCACAACATTCAGGGAGGTGACGAGCATCTCGATGGGGCGGTTGATGGCGAGGATGAGGGAGTAGGCCAGCAGGGCGCTGTCATTCACGAAGCCCGCACCGGACAGGATGGTGAAGAGGATGACGGCCCCTGCGCCGGGGGCGGCAGGCGTCCCCACCGAGGCCAGCAGAGCCAGCAGCGCGACCACGACCAGCTGGGCGGGAGTAACGGTGTAACCGGCACAGCCTGCGATGAAGACGGTGGCCACCACCTGCATGATGGCGGTGCCGTCCATGTTGATGGTCATGCCCAGAGGCAGGACGAAGGAGGCGATGGACTCATCGACGCCGAAATCCTCGGTGCTGACCCTGATGTTCAGGGGGAGAGTGGCTGCGCTGGAAGAGGTGGAGAAGCCGAAGACGGCCACGTTGGCGATCTTCTTAATGAAGGTGATGGGGTTCTGCTTTGCGCCCAGCGCCACCACCAGAGGATAGGCCACCAGCAGGAAGACAAAGAGCAGAACCACCGTGACCACCACATACACCAGAGCGGGCTTGAGGTAATCAATGCCATAGATGGCGAAGGTGCGGGTCAGCAGCACGAAGACTGCAAAGGGCGCGAAGTTTGTGACGACGAAGTTCAGGAAGACCACCACCACGTCGTTCACCTCGCCCAGCAGGCGGCGGAGGGTGGAAGTACGGCTCTCACCCAGCACATTCATGCTCAGGCCCACAGCCACCGCGAGGAAGACGGAGGAAAGAACAGCGTTGTTGCTGCCGAAAGCCGTGACGATGTTGGAGGGGATGACATTCAGCACCACGTTCAGGGGGTTGGAACCGGTGGAGCCGGCGGCTTCCGTCAGGCCCTCGATGTGAGCGTTGAAGAGGCCCATGGAATAGGTGGCGTAGCCCACGCATCCGGCCAGTGCCAGCGCCATAAAGGAGCAGAGCAGGAACCAGAAGAGAGTCTTGGCCGAGATGCGGCCCATGGTGCTGATATCGGCAATGCTGCCGATGGCCAGCGCGATGGAGGTGAAGACCATCGGGATGATGACCAGCTGCAGTGCTTTGATGAAGAGCTGGCCGATGATGTAGAAGAGGCCGAGCGCACGTTCCGCGCCCTCTGCGGTAATGTCCTGGAAGAGCAGGTCGTTGATGGTCTGCCAGATGCCGCTGTTGCCGGAAGCCACGAGCTTTTCGCGCAGCATCATAAAGGCAAAGCCTGCCGCCAGACCGCAAACCAGAGACACCGCCATCTTTCTTGCCAGTGCCGCGCCGCTGTTCTTATTTTTTTCCATACGATTTTCCTCACTTTTGTCCATTTCCCAGTGTGTTTCGGTCACATTCGACCTATCCTACCACGGCAAACTGTTGGACGCAAGGGAAAAATCGGCTTTTCAGGCGATTTTTTCGCAAAAGTATGACGCATGAAAATTTGATATAAAAATTACGTTTTGGATAAAAAGAAACCTCTCCGTCTCGCCTACGGCGTGACGGAGAGGTTTGATCTTATGTATTGTCTGCGCCCAGCTCTGCGGCTTCCAGCACCTTGATGCCTTCGGCCTCGAACGCGGCGCGCAGAGCCTCGGCAAAGCCGGGGCGCGGCACCTTGTTCTTGACGCAGAGGGTGATGATGCCATGCAGGCTGGTGCATTCCAGACCGATGGAAGCGCCGTCCGCCGGCACCCAGGTCTGGAAGTCCTCGATGTACCGGGTCAGTTCCGGGCTGGACGGGGCGAAGGGGTCGCCCAGATAGCTCACCCAGAAGTCCGCCGGGAAGCCGCTGATGTACTCGCCCATCTGGAAGATGCGCTTTTTGATGCTGAGGCTGGCTTTCTGCTGGTAGACCCGGTAGACCCAGCCCATCTGCTCCGCAATACGGAACAGTTTTCGCTCAGCGGAAAGGTTCTCTTTCAGGTCAGCGTCCACGCCCACGGCCACTTCGGCCAGCGGGGCATCTGCCGTCAGCGGCAGCTTGCGCTGGAAGGATGCCACGCAGTTATAGAGGGCGTTCGGCGCACCCAGCGCGTCGCGGGCGTCTGTCGAGTAGCTGTAGAGCACCTCGTCCTTGTCCAGATACGCCCGCACCGCCTTACAGAGCAGGGCCGTGAGGGTACTGAAGGGCTTGACGCCGCAGCGGAGGGCGGCGTCCACAAGCCCCGCCTTTTCCAGCCGGATGCGGCAGCAGGTGGGCGTCTCTTCAAAGGTCTGCACCACGGGGCGCTGCATATCGTTGGCCACCTGACTCTCGGGGTACTTTGCAAGGATGTCCTCGATGTCGTAGGCAGGGTCCGTCTCAAGGGTCTGGCCCTCGAAAGCCGTGCCGTACCGCAGGTTGCAGTAGAACTGCAGCACCATGGTCATGAAGGGTGCTATGCCCCGGCCATCGGTCAGAAAGTGGAACCAGTCAAAGTAGACGACTTTCCCCTCATAGCTCAGGGCAACCGTAAAGCCGTTCTCGTCCGGAAATTCGGGCTTTGCGCTGCCCTGCCGTACCGGGCAGGGGGCGTCCGACGGCTCGAGGTGGAGCAGCTTTTTCTCCCACACCGGCTTCTGGAAATAGTAGGGTGCCTTTGCCCGGGCCGCATCCAGAGCCTGCTGCAAAAGCGCACCGTCCACGGCATCTTTCAGCGTGACCTGATAGCGGCAGTTGACCATGTTTTCGCGGTAATAGTAAACGATACCCTGAAAAACAGAGCGCTGTTCGGCATCCATTCCTTATTCCCCCGCGTGTGCGGCCAGATAGTCGGCCAAATCGCTGACGGTGACGAAGTTGCGCAGCTCCTTTTCAGGGATGCGCAGGCCGAAAGTCTCCTCCAGGTCGGCGACGACGGTCAGGATCTCCATGGACGACAGGTCCAGATCGTCCATCAAGACGCTGTTCTCGTTGACATCATCGGGGGAAATTTCTGCAACATCTTCCAGAATTGCAAGGATCTGGGACACGATCTCGGTTCTTTCCATAGTTTGAATCTTCCTTTCGTAATTCCATTAAAGGCGGCTGCGGCTCTTTTCCAGTATTCCGCAGCCTGCCCGGTTTATTCTTACTTGCGCAGCAGCTTGCCGGTGCCGGTGCGGGGCAGAGGCTCGGTGCTGAACTCCACGGCGCTCATCCGCTTGTAGAGCGGCAGGGTGCGGTTGGTCTCGGTGATGAAGTCGCGGACGGTCTGCTGGTCGGCCTCGCCGCAGTAGATGACGGCACAGATCTTCTTGCCCTTCTCCCTGACGATGCATTCCTTGACGGCCTCGCACTTGGACAGCAGATTTTCCAGTTCTTCGGGGCTGACGTTCTCACCGTTGTCGAGGATGATGATATTCTTCTTGCGTCCGGTAATGTAATAGAAGCCGTCCTCGTCCACACGGGCCAGGTCTCCGGTGTGGAACCAGCCGTCGGCGTCGAGGACTTCTGCGGTGGCCTCGGGGTCCTTGTAATAGCCCAGCATGACGCAGCCGCCGCGGATGCAAATTTCGCCCGTCTCGTCCAGCTTGTACTCGGCGTGGTCGTCGGGCTTGCCCACGGCGCGGATGTGCTTTTCGTCCTGCTCGTAGTTGATGATGCCGTCGCCGCAGGTCTCGGTCATGCCGTACACCTGAGTGATCATCATGCCCTGCCGTGCCAGCTCGGCCAGCATGGCGCCGTCAAACATGGCAGAGGAGCCGCAGGGGTTCCAGATGCCGTTCAGGCGGGCGCGGCGGCCCCGCTTGACGTCTTTGTAGATGGCCTCCATCAGCATGGGAGCCACAGCGATGGCATCGCTGTGCATCAGGCCGAGGTCGCGGTAGAAGTCGCGGATGTCGGCGGAGAGGTTCAGCGCCCAGCCCTTGCAGGCCCAAACGAAGAGGCAGATGAACGTACCCAGATGGAACAGGGGCAGGATGGCGAAGTTGCTCAGGACGTCGTTTTTGTCCTCGGGCATATGCTCGTGCTTATAGTCCAGCATGGCGTCGCCGAATTTGACCTGGCACTCCACAGTGGTAAAAAAGTTGCGCTCTGAGAGCATGACGGCCTTGCTGCGGCCGGTGGTGCCGGAAGTGAACATCAGCACCATCAAATCATCATGGCCCACGCAGTCAACAAGCTCTGCAGGCGCGCTGTCCTTGAAGGCGTCCATCGGGCGGAGTTTATCGCCGTAGGCGGCCTCGATGTTGGGGCGGCAGCCATAGTCGATGCCGTCGTTGACGATGAGGGAAGGCTCGGCAAGGCCCAGCTCATATTCCAGCTCGGGCCAGGTCTTTTTCTGGTTGATGGTCACGACGACGGCCCCGGCGAGGATAGCGCCGAAGCTGTTGACACCGTACTCATAGCAGTTGCGGCTCATGATGCCGACACGCTTGCCCTTGATGTCGGGGATATTCTCCTTAAAATAAGTAACGGCCCTGCGGATGTCCTGCACATACTGGGCGTAGGTCTTTTCCACCACAGTCTTGCCATCGGCGGCCACATAGCGGAAAGCCACCCGGTCGGGGTACTGCTTCGCCATGACGTCCGTGATGAGCTCATATACAGTATTTATCATTTTTGTCGCTCCTTGCTGTTTTTCTTTATTGCAGCGAAACGCCGGCATTTGACATATTCTGCCTCAGAGTAATAATACCTGTTTCGGCAGAGAAATGCAACTACGCGGCGTATCCTTTTCACTGTTTCTTCTTACTTGTTACTTGCGCAGCAGCTTACCCAGAGCGTTGCGGGGCAGGGGCTCAACGGTAAACTCCACGGTACTGATGCGCTTATACAGCGGCAGGCTGCGGTTCACCTCGATGACGAAGGCTCTGACCTCTTCCTGCTTATCCTCAGGGCAGTAGATGACGGCACAAATTTTCTGGCCCTTCTCCTTCACGATGCACTCGGTGATGGCCGGGCAGAGGGCCAGCTTCTTTTCCAGCTCTTCGGGGCTGACGTTCTCGCCGCTGGCGAGGATGATAAGGTTCTTCTTGCGGCCGGTGATGTAATAGAAGCCTTCCTCATCCATCCGGGCCAGGTCGCCGGTGTGGAACCAGCCGTCGGCGTCGATGACCTCTTCCGTGGCCTCGGGGTCCTTGTAGTAGCCCAGCATCACGCAGTCGCCCTTGATGCAGATCTCGCCGGTCTCGTCCAGCTTATACTGAACGTGGTCGTCGGGCTTGCCCACGGCACTCATGTGCTTTTCGACCTGCGTAAAGTTCAGGATGCCGTCGCCGAAGGTCTCGGTCATTCCGTAGCACTGGTTGACGACGAAGCCGTTCTGGGCCAGCTCCAGCAGCATCTTGGAGTCGAGGGCAGCGGAAGAGCAGCACAGGTCCCACAGGCCGTTCAGACGGCTGACGCGGCCACGCTTCATGTCATTGTAGATGGTCTCCACCAGCATGGGGGCCGAGGCCATGACGTCGCTGTGCATCAGGCCCAGGTCGCGGTAGAAGTCGCGGATGTCGCCGCAGAGGTTCAGAGCCCATCCGGCAGGCGGGTAGGACATAACGCAGACGAAGCAGGCCATGTGGAAGAGGGGCAGCAGGGTCATATGGCTCAGCGGCAGCTTCTGGCCTGCCGGGAGGCGGTTGGTGATCCAGTTCTCTGCCACCTCCGAATAGGTGTGCAGGCTGGCGCACATATTCCGCTCCGAGAGCATGACGCCCTTGCTGCGTCCGGTGGTGCCGGAGGTGAACATCAGCATCATCAAATCATCGTGGCCCACGCAGTTGGTCAGCTCGCCGGGGACAGTCTCTTTATAGCAGTCCATGGGGCGGAGCTTCGGGCCGTAGGCGGCTTCCAGCTCGGCGCGGCAGCCGTAGTCGATGCCGTCGTTCAGGATGAGGGCAGGCTCCACGAGGCCCAGCTCATATTCCAGCTCCTCCCAGGTCTTTTTCTGGTTCAGGGTCACGAGAACGCCGCCGGCGAGGATGATGCCGTAGGACGCCACGCAGAATTCATAGCAGTTCCGGCTCAGCAGAACGATGCGCTGGCCCTTGATGTCCGGCACTTCGGCCTTGAGATAGGCCACCATCCGGCGGATGTCCTGCGCATACTCGCGATACTTCTTCTCCACGACGGTCTTGCCGTCCTCGGCCACATAGCGGATGGCCACATGATCAGGAAACTCCTGCTCCATGCAGCGGGTCACCATGTCGTATACGCCTGCGGGTACTTTGATGTATTCAGCCATCGGTTTTTCTCCTTTTTTGTCAAATTTTCAGCTCAGCACTTTTTTCATTCACCTTCCAGAGTCATTCCGAATCTCTGGCAGTTCGAGGAAAACTTTGGCACGGCTCCTTATGGCAACAGTATACCGCAAGCAGAGCGTAAACGCAAGATTTAATTGCACAAATATGCAACTTGAGCTTGCATTCAATTTGTGCAGGCAGATGTAATTCTTTCCTTTTGTTGCGATGCGCGAAAAGCTGTGATACACTTTTTTCGTCAGGACGAAACTTCGCCCGGAGGTCGAGTCCTTATCAAATTGACAGCAAGCCCAAAAAGCATTATACTGTTTATATCATTTAGCAAAAAAGCTCCCCGCCGAGCTTCATATTTTTATTTATCGCGCCTAAAACACGGCCTTCCGGGGCCTCCGGGACGAATGGCGCACAAGGAGGACCCTTTTCATGGAAGGCACCAAGCCCCGCACTGTAAGCAGCCTTGGCATGTTCGACCTGCTGAAAGGCATCGGAATGCTGGCCATCGTCTTTGCCCACACGGCAGAGCTTTACCCCCTCGGCACCAACGACGTCACCCCTTTCGCGTTCGCGCTGTTCGCTTACCGCGAAGCGCTGATGGCCGCCTTTTTTATTGCCAGCGGCTATGGCTTCCGCAAGCGCTCCATCCACAAATGCATCGAGCAGCAGCTCAAGACCCTGCTCAAGCCTTACGTTTATACTGCACTGGCCACCACGGTGCTCCACGCTTTCATTCACCACGCAGCTTTCGGCTCGTGGGATGCTGCCATCTCAGAATCGGCCAAGGTCTTAGGCGGTTTCCTGTTAGGTCTGCCCCACACGGCCACTTACTTCGGGCAGCAGTTTTTCTCCTGCGGACCCATGTGGTACTTAGTGGCTCTGATGCTGGCGTGGGTGCTGCTGGACGTGCTGCTCGAGATTTTCCCCGAGCGGTACATAACCCCCGCAGTCGTCGGCGTCACCCTGCTTGGCTGGGGCGTCACGCTGGTGTGGGAGGCTCCTTTCTGCATCGCACAGGGCATGGTGTCGCTGCCCTACCTTTACATCGGCTATCTGGCCAAGAAGCGCCGCCTTTTCGAAACTCCCCTCTCCGGCAGAGCCAAAGCCGGACTCATCGCGGCTGCGCTGGGCGTCGTCGCGGGCGTTTTGCTGACCCAGAGCACCGACTGCGTTTCGCTGGGTGAGTGGACGATGGGGCCGCTGAGCATCCTGCTGGATGGCGCAGTGGGCTACGGCATCATCCGGCTCTTTTTGAAATGGCAGCGCCGAGTGGACGGCCCCATCTCCCATGCCATCGAGTGGGTGGGCCGGCGCTCGCTCTTCATCTTCTGCATCCACACTGTGGAGCTGACGGCCATCCCGTGGTATCTGATGGCTGCAAAGTATGCTGACCATCCGGTGCAGGGGATGCTGCTGCAGTTCGTGTTCTCGCTTGTGTCCATCTTCGCCGTCACCGAACTTCTGATGCGCCGCAAAGAGCTTGGCCGGAAGCTTCGGGGTGGAAAGCCTGCGGACAAGCCCCGGCAGCGGAGCAAGACCCGCCGCTATGCGGCAAAACACTGAAATTCCTGCGCTTTGGTATCCAGCCATTTTGAGGGTAGACTATAGTTACTTTTGATGCATGGGCTTGCAGCGCGGGTTGTACGCCTTGCGATAAATTGGAGGAGGCCCCGGTAATGATGAATGAAACTCCTGAAGCGGCTCTGCGCAGCCGCATTGCGGACCTTGAACAACAGCTCAAACTTGCAGACGAAGGCACTTCGCGGCTGGCCCAGCGCTGCCTTGAGCTGGAAAAGCAGCTGCAGACCTTCTATGCTGCCCACCCCCAGAGAGAGAGGCAGACCGACTCGCCTGCTCTGGTGCAGCCGCTGCTTTACTATGATGCCGGGTTCGGCTTTTCCCAGAAAGACACCGTCAAGGCCCCGGACTACGAATACGACGAGCTGAACGGCATGGTGACAGCGACCTTCGAGCTGCCGGAGGCCGCGTTCAATCTCCGTCTCGACCCCGGTGAACTGCCTTGCTGCATCACCGATTTCGTCTTCTCGGATGACCGCATCCTCTGCCGCCCGGTGAACGGTGTGCCGCTCCACGGCGACGGCATCCTGTTCCTCAACAACGACCCGAATTTCATGCTGGAAGGTCTGAACCGTTTCCCCGCCGGGATGAAGCTGGGCGTGAGCTACTGCTACTTCCCGCTGGAGCCGCTGGCTGACGACCCATTGTTCGCCGCCGTTCTCGAGGGCGTACAGTATTTCCAGAAGACCCGCGTCTGCGAGCAGAAGCACCTCGACCAGCTGGAAAAAACTACGGCTGACCAGAAGCAGACCATCGAGGCCCTGCAGAAGAATCTCTCCGAGCTGCATCAGGCCAACGCCGAGCTGAGCGCCCGGAGCAAAGCCTACGAGAGCTCGCTGGAAAACATCCTCTCTTCCAGCAGCTGGAAACTCACGCTGCCCCTGCGCCGCCTGCTGGGGCTGTTCCATCGCAGCCATTGAGCCTGCCTGCGGAGAGGAGGATACGATGTACAGCAGTTATACCACTCTGCAGCGGGCTCAGCTCGCCAAACAGGAATATCTCGATACCCAGGAAGTTTTTCTCGGCGTCTATGCGCCGGGGCGGAACGCCGCCCTGAAAGCTTCCCTGCAGGACCAGCTCCACCGCAAATTTTTATTGACGGACAGCCTCCGCCCCGAAGCCCTCGGCAGCGCCGCCGGTGTGCTTCTGGTCAGGGAAGACCTTTTCCTGATGTCCACGGCCCTTTCCTGCTTTGCGGACGCACTGCGCAGCGGCGCAGACTACGTCACCAGCGACGCCGTCTTCGGCTACTCAGGCGTCACCACCCTCTACCACAGTCAGGGCTTTGCAGCCTGCCCGGGCTGCGCCCTCGTCTCCCGGGAGCTGCTGCGCCGCTGTCAGGCGGAAGCCCGCGACCCGGAAAATCCCGTCGAACTGCTGACGCTGGCGGCGAAGCTCAGCCGCAGCCACGTCTGCCTCCCGCTGGCGCTGGCCCACTATGAGCGGGACATCTGCGCCGAAGACGTCTGGTCTGTAAAGGGGAAGCGCGTCTTTATCATGAGCCACCTGCTGGACATGACCGGTGCGCCCATCGTGCTGGTGAGCGCCGTGCCGGTGCTGCGCAGCATGGGCTACGAAGTGGTCGTCCTCGGCCCTGAGGACGGCGGCTCCATGCCGCTTTTCCTCGAGGCAGGAGCTACCGTCATCACCCGCAAGGGCTGTGTCCAGTCTCCCCTGCTCTGGGGGCTGGCCCTTTGCGCCGACCTCGTTCTGGCCAACACCGTCGTGGAGGCCCGGGCCGTCCGCGCCCTGAGCGGTGCGCGGGTGCCGGTGCTCTGGTGGCTCCACGATGCCTTTGCAGGCTACCCCCACATCGCCCACCAGATCCCCAGAGAGCTGGGCGAAAATATCTGGCTCTACTCCGTCGGCAGCCACGCCGCCAACGCCATGCACTCGGTGCGGCCGGAGTTCAACATCCGGCCCCTCATCTACGGCCTGCCGGACTACGCCGCCGAGAAGTTCTCCCACTACGATTTGAGCTATGCGGGCGGGCGGCCTCTGTTCGCCACCGTGGGTTCCTTTGAGAACCGAAAAGGCCAGGACATCTTCTGCAAAGCCATCCGGCTGCTGCCGCCTGAGACCATGAAGAAGGCATCCTTCCTCTTTGTGGGCAAGGCCGCAGAGGCTGAGATGATGGACGCCGTGCGGAGCCTGACCGCTGACTGCCCCGACAACGTCTTTTACGTCAAGCGGCTCACCCGCGACGAGATCAAGAGCCTGATGGCCCAGTGTACCTGCCTCGTCTGCGCCTCCCGCGACGACCCCATGCCTACTTTCGTCACCGAGGGCCTCATCTTCGGCAAGCCCGCCATCGTGTCGGAGCACACCGGCACCGCCGGGCTCATCACCGAGGGCGTGGACGGTTTCGTCTACGAGGACGACGACCCCGAAAAGCTGGCCGAGCGGCTGGCCTGGGCCATCGAACACCCGGAAAAGCTGGCTGCCATGCGTCCCGCCTGCCGTGAGCTTTACGAGAGTCATTACTCCAAGCAGGCGTTTTCCGACAGTTTACGACAGGCTGTAAAGGAGCTCACCGGCGAGTAAGCTCCCCGTTCTTTATCACTCTGCCGAAACTGAGGCAAAAAATTTGGCAGTTGTTCACAAACACACCTCCGGACTGTGATATACTCTCCTAAGAGTTTATCCCAGTCCGTTTTTGTTGAAATTCGAAAGGAGTCCCCGCATGAGTTCGTCCGCCTCCCCCGCCCCTTCGCGCCGAAAGACCCTGCTCTCGCTGGGCGTTCTGGCTCTGCTGACCGGCATCGTGGTGTTCATCTTCCGGGAGCACTGGGCCGAGATCTCCGAGGCGCTGAGCCGGCTCACCCTCGGACAGGGGCTGCTGGCGCTGGCCGTGGGCCTGAGCTACCCGCTTCTCGAGGGCGTATCCAGCTGGCTCATCGTCCGCAGCCGCCTGCCCTATTTCCCGCTGCGGCAGGGTATCGACAATGCATGGATGGGGACCTTCGGCAATGTGGTGGGCCTCGGCGCAGGGTCGGTGCCATTTCAGACGTGGTATCTCCACCGGCGCGGGCTGGACGTTGGCCCCGGCGTGGGGCTGATGACCCTGCAATACGTCTTCCACAAGACAGCCGTCCTGCTTTACGCCACCGTGCTGCTTCTGGCGGGCCGCCCCTGGATAGCGGCCCACTCCGACGGTGTGCTGCGGTATCTGCCCGGGGCCTACGCTGTCGTGGCGGGCGTCATCGTGGGACTCATCGCCCTCTGCGCCCTGCCGGTGGTGCAGCGTCTGGCCCGCTGGCTGCTGCATTTTCTGTCTGACACAGGCCGCTGGGCCGAGCGCCGGGAAAGCTGGCTCAAGCAGCTGGACACCCTGAGCACCGAGAGCCGCCATCTGCTGGCAGACAAGCCCCGCTGTGCCGCCATTCTGGGCGTGCATCTCGTAAAGCTGTTCCTGCTCTTCTGCCTGCCCTGGATGGGGCTGCGGTTCATGGGGCTGGATACCGGACTGGCCTTCTGGCAGGTGCAGCTCCTGACGTCGCTGACCTTCTTTGTCTCCAACGCCCTGCCCAACGTGGCGGGCATGGGCTCGGTGGAGACGGCCTTCCTGCTGGTGTACAGCAGCTTCCTCCCCGATGCTTCGTCCATGAGCCTGCTGATGTTCTACCGGCTGGCCAGCTATTATGCCGTCTTTGCGGCAAGCGCCGTCGGCTTTGCGCTGGCGCAGCGGCGGCTGGACCGCGGATAAGTTTGTGAATGCTTTATTTCATTTTGGTAACAGTTCTTACTTCATTGTGCATTCTGCGCGGAATCTCTTGATTTTTTAGGCAAATCAATGTATAATAATTTCCGATAGCCGCCCATCACTGACAGTCTGATTCAAAAATCAAGGAGTACATTTTTATGAAACTGAACAAGATCTGTGCCGCCTCTGCCGTTCTGGCACTGGCTGTTGCTCTGACCGCCTGCGGTGGCTCCGCTTCCACTGCTGCTTCCAGCACTGCCTCTTCTGAGGCCGCTTCCTCCGTTGCTGCATCTTCTGAGGCAGCATCTTCTGAGGCTGCTGAGAGCGCAGAGTACACCGTTTACAACACCACCGGTTCTACCGTCTCCGAGCTGTACCTGTACGAGGCAGGCTCTGAGGACAAGGGCGAGAACCTGGCTGGCGAGGCCGGTCTGGCCGACGGCGAGAATGTCGTCATCACCCGCGATGTCAAGGCCGACAAGCAGGACGACATGACCTATGTTCTCGAGTTCACCACCGAGGACGGCAGCACCCAGAGCTTCGAGACCCTGCACTACGAAACCACTCCCATCTCTCTGAAGAGCGTGGACGCAGCTGCTGGCGCTACCCCCATCGCATTCGCTGCTCCTGAGCAGTAAAAATCAGCTCATAATGAAGAAAACGGCAGGTTCAATAAACCTGCCGTTTTCTTATTCTATCAAATTCAGCCCTTCATGGGGACAAAGCCCACGAGGTCCTTCACGACCTCGCCGCCGATGATGAGGCCCACGACCGACGGGACAAAGGCGTTCGAGCCGGGAACAGAGCGGCGGATGGTACACTTGCGCTGGGTACCCGGAGGGCAGATGCAGTGGTCTTTGCAGCTGATGGAGTCATCCTCGATGGGAGTCATGACAGGCTCCCTGGAGTAAACGACTTTCAGGTGCTTGATGCGGCGCTTGCGGCACTCGGTGCGCATGACCTTGGCCAGCGGGCAGACGGAAGTCTTATAAATATCCGTGACCTCGAAGCGGGTAGGGTCCATCTTGTTGCCTGCACCCATGGAGCAGATGATGGGGACGCCAGCCTCCTTGCACTTCATGACCAGCGCAATTTTACCGGTGACAGTGTCGATGGCGTCCACCACGTAGTCGAACTGGCTGAAATCGAAGCTGTCCTGCGTCTCGGGGCCAAAGAAGGTCTTGTAGGTGGTGACCTTGATGTTGGGGTCGATGTCGTGGACGCGCTCTTCGGCCACATCCACCTTGAACCTGCCCACCGTCTTGTGGGTGGCGATGATCTGGCGGTTCAGGTTGGTGAGGCAGACTTTGTCGTCGTCGATCAGGTCGAGAGCCCCCACACCGCTGCGGGCCAGCGCCTCGACGGTGTAGCCGCCCACGCCGCCCACGCCGAACACGGCTACGCGGGAATCGTGCAGTTTGGTCATTGCTTCCGCGCCCAGCAGCAGCTGGGTGCGGGAATACTGGTCTTGCATATCATTTCTCCTTTAGGTTCTGCTTTTTACATTCATGGCCTAGCCCTTATCCCTTCGCCACCTGTGTAATGGTGCCGCCTCCGAGGACGACATCGCCCTGATACAGCACGACGGCCTGCCCCGGGGTGGGGGCGCGCTGAGGCTGGTCAAATTCCAGACGGAAGCTGTCCGGCCCTGCCGGGTAGACGGTGGCAGGCTGTTCGGTCTGATGATAACGGGTGCGGGCCGTCACCCGCAGGGGGCCTTTCAGCTCCGGGATGGCGATCCAGTTCACTTCGTTCGCATAGACGATGGTATCGAACAGCTCCGACTCCGGGCCGACCGTGACGGTGTTGGCCTGCATATCCTTGGCGCAGACGTAGACCGGTGCGCCCATGGCGAGACCCAGGCCCTTCCGCTGGCCGATAGTGTACCGCACAGCGCCGCTGTGGGTGCCTACCTTTCTGCCGCCGACGTCGAGGAAATCGCCCGCCGGGTAGTGCTTGCCGGTGAAATCCTCCATAAAGCGGGCGTAGTCGCCGTCCGGCACGAAGCAGATGTCCTGACTGTCGTGCTTGCGGGCGTTCACGAAGTGCTGCTGCTCGGCGATGGCGCGAACTTCGCTCTTGTGCAGACCACCCAGCGGCAGGCGGACATGAGCCAGCTGCTCCTGCGTGAGGTTGTAGAGCACATAGCTCTGGTCTTTGTTCTCGTCCAAACCCTTTTTGAGCAGCCAGCGGCCCGTGGCCTCGTCCTGCTCCACGCGGGCATAATGGCCCGTGACCACATAATCCAGTCCGTGCGCTTCTGCCCAGCGAAGCAGGTGATCGAACTTCATATATCTGTTGCAGTCAATGCAGGGATTGGGCGTACCGCCGGCCTCGTAGACCCGGATGAATTTGTCGATGATCTTTTCCTGAAAGTCTGCCGTAAAATCCAGCACCTCGTAGGGAATATCCATCGCATAGGCCACCTCGGCGGCGTCCTCAATGTCCCGCTCCGAGCAGCAGGTGTGCAGACCCTCGGTGTTCACGGCCTCGTTACGGGTGAGGCGCATGGTGACGCCGGTGCAGTCGAAACCGTCCCTCTGCATAAGCCATGCCGCCACCGAGCTGTCTACACCGCCGCTCATGGCGATGAGCGCCCCGGGGCGGCGGGAAGTGTTCTGTGTTTCTGTCATTCTGTTCCTCTTCTGATATAACATACTAAAACAGTAGTATAATACTACCGCAGCTTCTTTCTCTTGTCAAGACGCAGAAAATTTGGCCGCAAAGGCCAGAAGTTCTGCTTTTTCGTTGGGCAGCCGCCCGGTGATGACCTCTTCCAGCAGCGCTTCCAGTGCGCGGCGCAGGCCCGGCCCGGGCGCGACGCCCGCCGCCATCAGATCGCGGCCATTCACGGCCAGCTGGGAGACGCGGCAGCAGGCGCTTTGGGCGGTCAGCGTCTCGGCCTCTTTTTGCAGGGCGGTAAATTCATCTTTTCTTTCCGGTTGAAGAGCGCTCCAAAGGGCAGTCAACTGCTGCACGGTGTGGAGGTCGTATTTGCCAAGAAGTCGTTTGGCTTGAAGCGACAGCGCAGGAGTGCGGGGAGCTTTCTCCTTCACAAGTGTTGATACTCCATCTATCACAGCATTGGAGCATTTCAAGCGTTTCAACGCCTTTCGTGTTCCATCCTCCCCCAGCGGCAGAAGCAGCGCCGCCCAACGGGTGGTCACTTCCTCTGCTCCTGCCGGAAGGGCATCTATATTCTCACGGGCTTCCGACAGATCGTCGAGCGGCAGTTCCGGCAGGACGAAGGCCAGCACTCCCGGCTCCAGATACGCCCCCGGCTTCGGGGCAGACAGAAGCTTGTTCAGCTCTTCTTCGATGCGCTCCACCGACACGCAGTCGAGGTGAGCGGCCAACTGCTTCGCCGCCGCTTCGGTGGCCTCGTCGATCACAAAACCGAACCGGGCCGCAAAGCGGTAGAGACGCAGGATGCGCAGAGCGTCTTCTTCAAAGCGGCGCAGCGGCTCACCGACGGCCCGCACCACGCCCCGGGCCAGATCTTCCTGCCCGCCAAAGGGGTCGCACAAGCCCTCTTCGGCGCTGTAGGCCATGGCGTTGATGGTGAAGTCCCGCCGGGCCAGGTCCTCCCGGACGTCGGGTACAAAGGCCACGCTGTCGGGGTGGCGGCCATCGGAATAACTGCCTTCGGTGCGGAAGGTGGTGATCTCGTAGAGCCTGCCGTCCCGCTTCACAGTCACGGTACCATGCTGCAATCCGGTGGGGATGCACTGCTTTTCTCCGAACAGCTCCATCACCTGCTCCGGGCGGGCGGCGGTGCAGAGGTCCCAGTCGTGGGGCGCAAGGCCCAGCAGACTGTCCCGGACACAGCCGCCCACGGCGTAGGCCGCAAAACCTGCCCGGTGCAGCGCGTCCAGCAGGGCGGAGGCGCCGGGTTCCAGGACGATGTTCATTCTTCGGCCTCCTCATATTGCAGGGTGATGCTCTTGCCGTCATAGCCGCACTCTGCCGCCGGGAAGAGGCTCTGCGCCTGGGCCAGCTCTTCTTCCGGGTCGGTGATCATGGGCGAATAGTGGACGAGCCAGAGCCGCTTCGCGCCCGCTTTGGCGGCGAGGGCTGCGCTCTGCCCGAAGGTGCTGTGGCCGTACTGTTTGGCCTGCGCGGCCTGCTCCGGCAGAGCATAGGTGGAGTCGCAGAGCAGAAGGTCAGCACCCGCTGCGGCCTTTTCCAATGCCGGACAGGGGGCGGTGTCGCCCGAGAAGACAAAGCTCAGCCCCTGCCGGGCCGGGCCGAGGACGGCTTCCGGCTGGATGACACGTCCACCGTCCAGCGTGATGCTCTCGCCGTGCTGGAGCGTCTTCCACTGCTTTACCGGTACGCCCAATGCCCGCGCCTGTTCGGGTGAGAACCGTCCGGCCCGGGGCAGATCGAGTCGGTAACCCTGACTGACGACACGGTGGAGGGTCGGCACCGGCGTGAGTTTCGCGCTCTGGGGCCAGCCGCCGAATTTTTCGTAGAGCGCCGCCGGGGCGTCCAGCACCTCAGCATAAACCGGGTACGGCAGAGGCCCCGTCAGCACCCGCAGTGCCGCCCAGACTTCGCCGAGCCCCTTTGGCCCGTACAGCGCCAGCGGGCGGGTGCGGCCCTGACAGCCCAGCGTCTGCAGCAGCCCCGGCAGGCCGAAGATGTGGTCGCCGTGGTAATGGGTCAGGCAGACGGCGTCCATCTTCATCAGGTTGACTCCGGCCCGGCGGGCGGCAGTCTGGGTCCCCTCGCCGCAGTCGAACAGGAGGCTGTGTCCTCCGCATTCGGCCACCGCCGCCGTGAGGGCGCGGTCGGGCAGGGGCATGGTGGCCGCTGTACCCAGCAGTGTAATGGTCAGCATAAAGTTTCTCCGTATCACAAAAAATCTCGATGGCTATAGTGTACCACACTCTTCGGCCCGGCACAATCGCACAGCCGCACCCTGACAGGCATAAGATGGCCCAAACCACAAAAGGAGGGGTCTTGTATGCGGCGTCAGCGGCCCGGGCATCGCATTTTGTCGTTCCACCACCGGGGGCTGCTGCTTCTGGTGGCGGCAGTGGCGGTGATTCTCTTTTTTCTCTACGGCTGCGTGGCCGGGGCGGCGTACAGCCCCCGGGGGCGGCTGGTGTTCATCCCTCTCGCACAGGTTTCAGGTAGTAGTACGACTTCGCTTTCCGCTTTTATCTGGAAGAATCGGAGCTGCCCACCGCATGGTACAATGTGCGGGCCGATATGAAAAGCAAGCCCGCTCCCCTGCTGAACTCCGGCACCCTCAAGCCCATGACGGCCAGGGAGCTGGACGGCGTTTTCTGCGATGAGCTGGTACAGCAGGAGCTGGACGACACCACGGCCTACATCCTCAGCTAGCTCTACCACGACGGCCTGATGGAGGCCACCGGCGTGGAGCAGACCAGCGTCTTTGAGGCAGCAGAGCACTGAGCCAGACGGTCATTCCGCAAACAGCAAACCAGCCGCCCTGCAAGGTAACAGGGCGGCTGGCTGCTTCTATTATGCAATTCAGGAGAATGGAGGAGAGAATAGCGTTTTTATGCTTCCGGGGGACGGAAGTGCCGGAGAATCACTCGCCGCGGACGGCTGCGAAGCCAGCCTCGAGGTCGGCGATGATGTCGTCGATGTGCTCGGTGCCGATGGACAGGCGGATGGTGTTCTGGTAGATCTGCTGCTCGGCCAGTTCCTCATCGGTCAGCTGGCTGTGAGTGGTGGAAGCCGGGTGGATGACCAGACTCTTGACGTCGGCCACATTTGCCAGCAGAGAGAAGACCTTCAGGTTGTCAATGAACTTGAATGCATCCTCACGGCCTCCCTTGATGTTGAAGGTGAAGATGGAAGCACCGCCGTTGGGGAAGTACTTCTCATACAGGGCGTGGTCGGGGTGATCCGGCAGAGAGGGATGGTTGACCTTCTCGACCTGGGGATGGTTGGCCAGAAACTCGACGACCTTCTTGGTGTTCTCCACATGGCGCTCAATGCGCAGGCTCAGAGTCTCGGTACCCTGCAGCAGCAGGAAGGCGTTGAACGGAGAGATGGTAGCGCCGGTATCACGCAGCAGGATGGCGCGGATGTAGGTGACGAAAGCGGCGGGGCCGGCTGCGTCAGCGAAGGACACGCCGTGGTAGCTGGGGTTGGGGGCGGCGATGTTGCCGTACTTGCCGCTGGCCTTCCAGTCGAACTTGCCGCTATCCACGATGATGCCGCCCAGCGTGGTGCCGTGGCCGCCGATGAACTTGGTAGCGGAGTGGACGACGATGTCAGCGCCATGCTCGATGGGACGGATCAGGTACGGGGTGCCGAAGGTGTTATCAATGACCAGCGGCAGGCCATGCTTGTGAGCGATGGCTGCGATGGCATCAATATCAGGAATATCACTGTTGGGGTTGCCCAGAGTCTCGAGGTAGACAGCCTTGGTGTTGGGCTGGATAGCGTTCTCGACCTCTTCCAGATCGTGAGCGTCCACGAAGGTGGTGGTGACGCCGAACTGGGTCAGGGTGTGCTCCAGCAGATTGTAACTACCGCCGTAGATGGTCTTCTGAGCTACGATGTGGTCGCCGGCCTGAGCCAGTGCCTCGATGGTGTAGGTGATGGCAGCTGCACCGGAAGCAGTAGCCAGAGCAGCCACGCCGCCTTCCAGAGCGGCAATGCGCTTCTCGAACACATCCTGGGTGGAGTTGGTCAGACGGCCATAGATGTTGCCGGCGTCGGCCAGACCAAAGCGGTCAGCGGCGTGCTGGCTGTTGCGGAAGACATAGGAAGTGGTCTGGTAGATAGGCACAGCACGGGAATCGGTAGCGGGATCGGCCTGCTCCTGGCCAACGTGAAGCTGCAGGGTCTCAAATTTATAGTTAGACATAGTATTTTTCCTCTTCATCTGTACTCAAAGTATTATTTTTACTCATAAAAATGCCCGGCAGCGTGGGGAGTTTCACCTTTCGTCTGCCGGGCAAAGAAATCGTTCTCAGCTCAGAGCCTTTTGTTTGTCTCGGGCGTCACATTCGCTCGCACATTCGCGGCGTAGAGGGCACCGTACAGCTATGGCTCAGAGTTTGTTTCTCGGCCCGGGCGCTGTACATTCGCCCACAGCGGAAGTTGGCGTGCAGAAGACTTTTCCAAATCAGCGTCATTTGAGTACCCTCCTTTCCGAAATTCCCACTTACCTACAAGGCGTGTGGTTTTGTTGTCTGCATTATATTCCCTCATACCCACATTGTCAATAGGTTTAATTGAATTTCTTCCAAAAAAGTTTTTAAGAGTCATTCTTTTGAGAAAAATGCAAAAAGATTGCATTTTTGTCTTGCATTTCACGCAGAATCCGTGTATACTCTTCTCTGCGCCTAAATTGCAATCAGGTTGCAATTTAGACAACTGAAGCACTTTTCGTTCCTCCGTTTATTTTGGGTGAAGACGTAAAATGGTGTGGCGGCTGCGCGCGCCTGTGCGCGGGGCAGGTTTTTTCTTTTGGTCAAGTGGCTTGCGCTCCGCGCGGGCCAGA